>ENA-ORKV01000166-ORKV01000166.1-human-gut-metagenome-genome-assembly--contig:-NODE-166-length-89944-cov-5.361289_pt1 | contig 89944 bp, 73 predicted proteins | sample MGYA00243058_ERZ508805 | MGnify/ENA primary metagenome ERZ508805 (study PRJEB26277, sample SAMN04329770) | human gut metagenome | biome: human-associated habitat | host: Homo sapiens | place: USA...
GCTGTCCTCCATCCCCACGACGGACCCCGACAGCCTGACCAAGGAGCGGATCATCCTGGAGGGCAACATCCCCAGCCCCATCAAGCCCCCGTCTGGCTGTAAGTTCCACACCCGGTGCTACATGGCCTGCGACAAGTGCAAGCGTGTGCCGCCGGAGCTGAAGGAAGTGAAACCCGGCCACTTTGTGGCGTGTCACTTCGCCGACCAGCAGAAGATCGATGAGAACGGCAATTATCTGTTCGACATCAAGACCATCACCAACCAGAGATAATGCTGAAAAAGAAAAACCTTGACCCGGAAAAGGAAGCGGAGCTGCAAAAGGAACCCAAGGAGAAGGGTGATGTGCCGGCTATGCTGCTGGCAGCGTTTCTGAACCTGTTCCTTCCCGCCGTCATTGCCCTGCTGATTTTCGCGGGACTGATCTGGCTGGTATTCCGGTAATAAAATCGTGTCGGAGTGAACAGCTCCGACACGATTTTATGTGCAGCGGAAAAATGTTTCTCCGTTTGATACGGCTGCGGTCTGTGAATAATAAAATGGCCGGAAGGATATCGTAAAACAGGGGAGAAGGGGTCAATTTATAGTTTCAACCTCGTCTTGATTTTTTGCGGATTCAATGATAGAATTACCAGAGAAGTAACGTGGATGCATAAATGTACCCTATATCCCAACGAAATGAGAGATTTGTGATGAATATTGAATTTGATGCATATAAGCAGAAGCTGAACGACTGCCGCCCCGCGCTGGACGGACTGGCGGATTCCCTGAATCTGGAGGGGATGCGCAACGAGCTGGAGCGTCTGCACGCTATGCAGGAAGCACCCGGTTTCTGGGACGACCCGGAGAAGAGCCAGAAGATCGTTGTCAAGACCCGCCAGACCGAGAGCAGGATCGAGCATTATGAAAAAATGCTGTCGAACTGGGACGACCTGATGACCATCTGCGAGATGGCGGAGGAAGAAGACGACGATTCCATGCTGGAGGAGCTGAAAACCGGCTTTGCCGCGCTGACAGAGGATATGGAGACCTGCCGTCTGGAAACCCTGCTCACCGGCCATTACGACAAGAACAACGCCATGATGAGCTTTCAGGCAGGCGCTGGCGGCACCGAAGCCCAGGACTGGTGTCAGATGCTCTACCGCATGTACACCCGCTGGGCGGAGCGTCACGGCTTCACCTACAAGATCATGGACTATCAGGAGGGCGACGAGGCCGGTCTGAAATCCGCTTCCATTATGATCGAGGGCGAGAACGCCTACGGCTTCCTGAAGGGGGAGAACGGCGTCCACCGTCTGGTGCGGGTCTCGCCCTTTGACGCCAACGCCCGCCGTCAGACCTCCTTTGCCGCCGTCGAAGTCATCCCGGATATCGAAAACGACAGTCAGGACGTGGAAATTCGCCCTGAGGATTATGAGATGCAGGTCTACCGTTCCTCCGGCGCGGGCGGCCAGCACATCAATAAGACTTCCTCCGCCGTCCGTCTGATCCACAAGGCCACCGGCATTGTGGTTTCCTGCCAGACAGAGCGCAGCCAGTTCCAGAACAAGGAGACCTGCCTTCGGATGCTGCGCAGCAAGCTGGTGGAGATCAAGGAGCGGGAGCATCTGGACAAAATTTCCGACATCAAGGGTGTTCAGCAGAAGATCGAGTGGGGCAGCCAGATCAGAAACTACGTGTTCATGCCCTACACGCTGGTCAAGGACACCCGCACCGGCTGCGAGACCTCCAATGTAAACGCGGTCATGGACGGCGCGCTGGATCCCTTCATTGAAAGCTACCTGAACTGCCTCGCCACCGGCAGCTGGGTGCAGAAATAAAAAGTCCATGAACTTTCCGAGTTTTTCGGGATTTGCCCTTGAAATTTGGAAAAACATATGCTATACTATTCGGGCTATCGGAAGGTTCGCGTTTTTTTGACGAACCGTTTACTATTTGAGTCCGCGAATCTGGCGGAGGGAGGTTTTTGTAATGGGTGTTCTGGAGACGATTCTGATTGTTTTGGAGGCTCTGTGCAGCGTTGCGCTGATCGTGGTCGTGTTGATGCAGTCCGGCAAGGAGGCTGGTCTGTCCGCTGCGATTTCCGGCGCTTCCGAATCTTATCTGAGTAAGAATAAGAAGGGCGGTCTGGACCATACTCTGGCCGTGTCCACCAAGTGGATCGCCATTGTCTGGGTTCTGCTGACCCTGGTGCTGAGCTTCATGTAATGCGAAATGATGAAAGGCCACGGATGCTTCCGTGGCCTTTCTGTATAGTATTGGAGGGGAAGGACGATTGTGAAACCATTTGTTGCGGACGTACATATGCATTCGATTCTCAGCGGCCACGCCTTCGGCACCATCCGGGAGCTGGCGGCGGAGGCGTCCCGGCGGGGACTCAGCCTGATCGGCGTTACGGAACACGCCCCCGGCATTCCCGGGACAGTTGACCCGATTTACTTCCGGAACCTCTGCGATGCCCCGAGGGAGCTGTACGGCGTGGAGATGCTCTACGGCAGCGAGGTCAATGTTCTGAACGGCGGTGAGCTGTCGCTGGATCAGCGGCACCTGAACTATCTGGACTACGCCATTGCCGGAATCCATGGGCTATGCTACGAGGATGCGGGGGCTGTAAAAAATACGGACAACGTGATTCGCTGCATGGAAAACCCAAAGGTGAAGATCATTTCCCACCCGGATACCGACCAGTACCCCATGGACTATCCGGCACTGGTGGAGGGTGCAAAGGAATTCGGTGTTGCGCTGGAGCTGAACAACAGCTCCCTGAGAAAGCCCAAATCCCGGCTAAACTGCGTGGAAAACTACCGGAAAATGATCCCTCTGTGCATGGAGCGGGGCGTTTTCGTCGTGGTGGATACGGACGCCCACGACCCCAGCGCGGTGGGCAACTTCGATCTGGCGCGGAAGCTGCTGGAAACCATGGACATCAATGAGGAACTGATTCTCAACAACGATTTGCAGAAGCTTAAGAAATTCCTTTTGAATGGGTAAAAATGTGCAGGACTACGGATTTTCCCGTAGTCTTTGCTGTTTTCTGGTGAGAGATTGCGATAGACTTTTGATGGCGCCTGTGGTAGAATAAGGGTAAGAAATTCCATCCAATGAAAAGGAGTGTCTGTATGGAAACGAAACGATTGGCAGGTCTGGAGCCTGCCGCGGTTTTTCATTATTTTGAGGAAATCTGCGCCATTCCCCATGGTTCCCGGAATACGAAGAAAATATCCGATTATCTGGTGGATTTTGCCAAAGAGCATGGCTTGCGGTACATTCAGGACGCGGCAAACAACGTGATCCTCTTTGGAAACGGCACCTGCGGCATGGAGGATCATGCCCCGGTGATTTTACAGGGGCACATGGATATGGTGTGCGAAAAGGACATGGACTGCCCTCTGGACATGGAGAAGGAGGGGCTGGATGTCACTCATGACGATAAGTTTGTGTTCGCCAAAGGCACCACCCTCGGCGGCGACGACGGCATTGCCGTTGCCTACGCTCTGGCGCTGCTGGCGGACGACACCATTCCCCATCCGCCGCTGGAGGTTATCATCACCGTGGACGAGGAGATCGGGATGCTGGGCGCGGATGTCATCGACCTGTCCGAACTGAAAGGCCGGACGATGATCAATCTGGATTCCGAGGATGAGGGGATTTTCACCGTGTCCTGTGCCGGCGGCGCTACCGCGACCATCAGCCTGCCCGCGGAGCGGAAGGCGGTCTATGGCCCCTGCGTCCGGCTCAGTGTGGACGGCCTGCAGGGCGGCCATTCCGGCGCGGAGATCCACAAGAACCGCGCCAACGCCAACAAGGTCATGGGCGAATTCATGGATCGCATTCAGAAGCTCATGCCGCTGTGCCTGACCTCCCTGTCCGGCGGCACCAAGGACAACGCCATTCCCCGTTCCTGTCAGGCGACGCTGGTGGCTATGGGCATTCAGCTGGAGCGGATCAACGCTGTGGCGGAGGAATTGCAGGCGGAGATTCGGGAAAAATACGACGAGCCGGATGCCGTCATTCAGGCGTTTGACGTGGATGCGCTGGGCGGAAACGGCCTGTCCACACAGGCGACGGCCAAGGTCATCGGCCTGCTCTGCGCCGCGCCCAACGGGGTGCAGGCCAGAAGTAAGGATATTGAGGGCCTTGTGCAGACCAGCCTGAACATGGGAATCACCAAACTGGGAGAGCGGTTCAACGTCACTTTTTCCGTCAGAAGCTCCGTCAACAGTGAGAAGGAAGATCTTCTGGAGAAGCTGAAAGGACTTGCTGAGTTCTTCGAGGGAAATTATTCCCAGTCCGGGGAGTATCCCGCATGGGAATTCAGGAAGGATTCCGTCCTCCGGGACACCATGGTGCGTATTTACCGGGAGATGTTCGGCAAGGAGCCGCAGGTGCTGGCTATCCACGCGGGGCTGGAATGCGGATTGCTGGGAGAAAAGCTGCCGGGACTGGACTGCGTGTCCATCGGCCCGCAGATGCACGACATCCACACCAGCCGGGAAAAGCTGGACATCGCGTCCACGGAACGCACGTGGAATTTTCTGCTGGAAGTTCTGAAAAACCTGTAAAAACGCAAAATGACCCGCCATGGCGGGTCATTTTTGCTATGCAAAAGCATAGCAAAATAAGAAATGTGCCATTTCCTCGCCCCTGCGGGGCAACCGGAAATGATGCACAAAAAACTTCATGCACCGGCATTTGCGCATTTTCGTGGTGCGGTGTTCATGCATGAAGTTTTATGCGCTTTTGGAGAATGTGTGTGTTTTTGCAATGGCTTTTCCCCGGAGAAGCCCCTTGAGCCATGCGATGTCTTGCCGCCCCAGAACCCCGAACAGGCACATCAGACACCCCAGTAAGACAGGATATGTCCCCGCCCGAAGCACCGGGGAAGCAAAACGGGAGGCACCCCATCCGGCGGCAAGGGCGGCGGCGATGGACAGCGCCGGGGCGGAGAAGGGGATCGTCTCCCCGGTGATGATGAGAAGCCTTCGCAGACTGAGAATGAAATTCACCAGATGGGTGATGAAAAAACTGAAAAAGTAACCTTCCATTCCGTATTTCGGCAGCAAAAAATACAGGAAAAACACATCCATGGAATTGGTGATGATGTTGTAGCGGACGCATACTTTCTGCTGCCCCAGACCTTTGGTCATGGCGTCGGTGATGGCGTCGCAGTAGAGCATGGGAATCAGCAGAGCGTACAGTCGCAGCCAGCGCCCCGCCTCGGCATTGTGGTACAGGGAGCTGCACAGCCCTTCGGCCAGCAGAAATTCCAGACCGCTGAACACGATGCCGTACAGCATGGCGGTGCGCAGGCTCCGACGCACCAGATAGGAGATGCGCTGTTTGCTTCCCGCGGCGGCGCACCGGGCGAGCTCCGGGATGAGCAGCTCGGCCAGCCCGAACAGGATACAGGCGGGGAACATCAGAACGGGGAACACCATGCCGCTGACGATGCCGAAGGCCGCAAGGGGGCTGTCAATGAGGGAGTTCAGCGCCAGACGCTTGGGGACCATCAGGTTTTCCGTGGTGCTGATGCCGGATTTCAGTACGTCCGCCATGGCAAGGGGGACGGCTGCCTGTAAAAGACGGCTCCTTACGGGGATTTTCGGCCCCGGCTTTACCCGTTCGGCAAGGCGCAGCAGCATCAGGCAGCACAGCGTCAGACAGGCGCCGAAGCATCCGCCCATGACCACGCTCTGACAGGCACGTCCGGGGTCGTCTCCCGCCCAGAGGGTCAGCACGGCCATGGTCACGACCATAGAGCACAGCTGCTCTGCCGCCTCCACCGCGGCCAGCGTCCCGATGCGGTTGGCCGCGGTGAAATACCCGGTCATGACGCTGCACAGGCAGGAGACGGGAAGGAACGCGGCAAACAGCCGCAGGGAATTCACCGTGCGCACGTCCCCAATCCAGTTTTCCGCCAGCGTAGGCGCGAGAAAATAGAGGGCGGCGGCCACGGCGGTACTGCACAGAATGCTGTACACGAAGCAGCCGGATAAGACCCAGGTCACGTTTCCGGGGCGCTTTTTCCCCAGCTCCTCGGCGGTCAGGTACATGGTGGCGGTCCGCACACCGGCAATTCCGGTCACCATGGCGAGGCTTCCCACGGACATGGTCAGCTGCAAAAGTCCCACTCCGGCAGCGCCGATACGCCCGGAGATATACACCTGAAAAGAAGTTCCCGCCAGCCGCAGCAGCAGGTTCACCCCTGTGAGCAGCAGAGCGGAATAGAAGATCGGCAGCTTTTTGGGCAAAGAAATCCCCCCTTGTCCACAGCATATGCGGACAGGGGGAGCGGCAGAACAGGAATGGAAAATATTCCGGAATTGATAGCTTTTGACTGCAAACGGCGCTGTTTTACGCCTGCGGATTGAACTCTTTACAGTACATGGTCAGCGGGCATTCGCCGCACATGGGATTCCGGGCGGTGCAGCAGTCCCGGCCAAAGAGGACGATCCGGTGGCAGAAGTCCGAGCTTTCCTCCGGGGGGAGGATCTTGCGCAGCTGCTGCTCCACCTTTTCCGGCTCCTTGCCTGTACTCAGCCCCAGCCGCCCGCAGATGCGGATGCAATGGGTGTCGCAGACGACGCTGCCCGGGACGGCATACAGGTCGCCCAGCAGCAGATTGGCGGTTTTCCGCCCCACGCCGGGCAGGCGCAGCAGCTCCTCCATGGTGCCGGGAACTTTTCCGCCGTAGTCCGTCAGCAGCATCTGACAGGCGAGGACGATGTCTCGCGCCTTGTGCTTGTAAAAGCCGCAGGAGCGGACATAGTTTTCCACATCGGCAATGTCCGCCGCTGCCATGGCTTCCAGGGTGGGGTAGGCGGCAAAGAGGGCGGGGGTCACCAGATTCACACGGGCGTCGGTACACTGGGCGGAGAGCCGCACGGCGATCATCAGCTCGTAGTCCTTCGCGTAATGCAGGGCGCAGGCCGCATCGTCGTAGCGCTGTTTGAGGATATCAATGATGGCTTTTGCCTTTTCTTTTTTGTTCACGAGAATCGTTCCTTTTATCTGTTTTGCCCCAATATACCACGAAAACCGTAGTTTTGCAACAAAAAAAGACAAGCCGTTACAGTAAATCCATGGGAATCTGGGCAGTGAGGGCGGAAATTTCGTAGGCCGTTCGTTCCTCCGCGCCTTCCTCGGTCAGTTTCGTGTAGACGCGGCTCTGCAATCGGCCCGTAATGCCGATCTTATCCCGGGTATGGCACCGGGAAGCCTCCTGCGCCGTCCTGCCCCAAAGGATGCAGGGCAGATAATCCGCCCGCTGGAACGCCCTCGGCACCGCCAGCATCACGTCGCAGATCTCCCGGCCAAGGGGCGTGCGGCGGTAAATTGGTTCCCGGCAGAGGAAGCCCTCCAGCACCGCGTCATTCAGCGCTTCGCCGTCCTCGCAGGTCAGCGCCGACGCAAAGACAAAGATCATCAGATGCCGCCGTCCGTCGGTGCGGACGTTGTGGGAGCGGATCTGGCCGGTGACGGTGAGCATTCCCCCGGGGTCTGCCCCAGCGGATTCCAGAAGGGACTTATCCGCGATGACCGGCAGCGTGTCCGCCACTCCGGAAAGCCTCGGCACCTCCAGAAAAAAACGATAAAACTGCTTCCCGTGGTTTTCGTGGGAAAACGTGGGGGGCGCGGACAGATTTCCCCGCAGGGTGATTTGATTTGCGTTATGTTCCATAGTACCACCTCAAATTCAGATGTATGGAACATCTTATGTCCGAGCGGGAGAAAGAGAACCGGAGGAACATATGACGCAAAAATCAGCGGCATTCGCTTCCAAATGCCGCTGAAGTTTCACATTATCCAATTCCAGACCAGTGCCGCCAGAAACGGCTGCACGAAGAACATGACGCCGAAGGTCATGCCGCAGACGAGAAACACATCCTTTGTCCGCGCCGACGGCTCCGTCCCCGGGAAAAGCTTCAGCACGACTCTGGCAAGCAGATACCCTAAAACCGTACCGACGGTGTTGGTTATAAGGTCGTTGACGTCCGTCGCCCGGAAGGTAAAAATCTGCAGAAGCTCAATGAGCAGGGAAGTGCAGAAGCCGAACAGAAGCGTGTACCCGAAGGCACTGAATTTCTTCCAGAAAAGGGGAAGAAAGAAGCCCAGCGGAACGAACAGCAGCACATTCAGCAGACTGCTTCTATAGTCCGAAAACATATGCAGAAACGGGACGAAATTGTAGTTAAAATCCAGGCGGATATAGGTTATGCAGGGAAGCCCCACCACGGCGTCCACACCGGCCAGGTATATGGCGAAAATAAGGTAGCCGACGGTGCGCCCCAAATCATGGAAATAAATCCGGTTTACGACGAGAAATAACGGAACCAGAATTACCGCCGCCACGCCGGCCTCCAGACCCATGTCAAAAAATCTGTACATCGGCAGCCTCCGTCAGAAGATGGGGTTGGTCAGCAATACGGCCAGCACACAGCAGCAGGCGTTCAGGGCAAAGCGGGTATCGGTGTAGATGTTTGCCGCCTGGGCTTCATACTCCCGGTGGTAGCTGTAAATGGCTTCCATCACGCTTCCGGCGATTTTCGGGTTGACCTTGGGGTCCTGCTTCATGTATTCCAGAAAATGATCTTGCAGCGCCGCTTCATATTCCCGATGATCGCTCAGGGCGGTGGGGAAGGTGTCGTTGTGGGCGTAGGTGAACGCGTCGGTGGTGTAGTGGATGAGCTTGCCGAGGGTATAGTAGTCGAACAGGCCGAGCTTTTCCTTCTTTTCCAGCCGGGCGGAAATGGCACGCATGAAGCGCCGGGCATTGCGGTAATTGTGACCCCGCAGCCACTGGCAGCGGATGGAGCCTTTCAGGTATGTAGCGGGATTCCGATCCGGCTCGATGCATCCCAGCAAAAAGGCCTTCACATACCGCTCCGGGGTGTCGCTCATGTAGTGCTGCACCAGATATTTTCCCAGACAGCGGTGACTTTTTCCGCGCATGTTGCAGCTCCTTCCTTTTGAGGTTTCCGAGAAAGTATAACACATCTCCGGGGAAAATGTGTGAACAATTCCAAAAATCGTGGATTATCACAAGGTGCTTAGGAAACGGCATGTGCTTTTTGGACAAAAATACATGGGGATTTTCCAGAAACAGGAAAAAGCAGCTCTTTGGTGTACCGTGCGAGCACCCCTTGCCTCTCCCTTTGGGAGAGGTGGCCGAGCGAAGCGAGGACGGAGAGGGGAAATAAGGCTGCAATACCCTCTCAGTCACCTGCGGTGACAGCTCTCCCGGAGGGAGAGCCAAGGGGCTGCATGTGTTGGAATGAGAAATGGAGCGTATCTATACTGATACGCTCCATTAACTGTTTTCCGACCACCTATTAAAGCTGGGGCTGCTTTGTGAGAAAATCCTTACTCCGTAACGGTGAAGGTGATGACCGTAATGGCCAGACCGTTGAAGTAAATGCTGAGGGAATAATCGCCGGGGGCGTCGGGGGCGGTGGGAACATCCAGCTCGCCGTAGTGGTAGTCACCCGCGTACCAGATCTCTTTCCAGTCGCCGGTTGCCTCGGAAATGTACTTGGGGATGACATTGCCGTAGCCGTCCCGGATGACAAAGAGGATGTCCAGCGGATCTTCGGGGACGTAGAAATTGGTGGTGCCCTGCAGGACTACAGAAATCTTGTCGCCCACGGCAAACTCACTGGTATAGGCGGCGGTGCCGATGGACTCAAAATGCCAATCCTCCGTGTCCGGCGTCTTGACCAGATGGGTGGTGATGTGATCCGCGGACAGACCGTGGTCGTCATACACGCTGGCATTGCGGATGGTCTGGGTCTTGACGTTTCCGAAAATGGAGGTGCCGTCTGCCGCCTGAATGGTGAACTGGTACTTCGCGCTGGGGATCAGGGGCGAGATAACCGCAGAGGGCTGGGTGCATTTGACCACGTTGGGCGTCGAGCTGCCGTCGATCTGGTACATCAGCAGCCAGCCGCCGGAGGGGGCGGTGCCGGTGTATTCCCAAGTCACGGCGATCTGATCCAGCGCGCTGTCATCCACGTTCATGCTTGTAATGTTGATGGGATTGGCGGTGACGCTGGTGCGGGCGGGCTGGGTCATGCCGGCGGCGGTGACCTCGATGGTGTAGGCGACCGAGGGGTCGATGTCCGTGAAGTAGACCTCGGTATTGGTGACGGTGAGCTGCTTGTCGTAGCCGTTATTGTCGCTGTAGCAGCGGACGCTCCAGCTCTCCACGACCACATCGCCGGGGGCGTCCCAGCGGACGGTCATATCACTGCCGCTGCTGGCGGCGACGGTCAGATTTTCCGCGAGAACCAGACGGGAAGCCGTGAATTCCAGCGTATTTTCTCCGGTGAAGGTCTCCTTGGAGGCGGCGCTGGCAGGCTCCAGCGTGAAGGTGTACAGCTTACCCACGGTCAGCCCCCTGACGGTGACGGTGTGGCCGGAGAAGCTTTCGCTTTGCGTCTCCTCGCCCTCGGCAGAGTAGCTTACGACCCATTCCTCCGGGTCGGCGCCGCTGACCGCGAAGTTCAGCATGACGGAGCCATCCTCGGCGCCGGTGATGGCGGAGAAGCTGGCGATCCTGGTGGAACCCTTGGTGGTGAAGATGTCGGAGGTCTGACCCACCAGCTTATGGAAGCCGCTGATATCCAGCTGGATGCGGTACAGGGAATCGGGCAGCAGGTCGGTAAAGGTCGCCTTGCCGTCCACCACGCCCCGGGTCACGGCGTTGCCGTAGTTGTCCATGCAGATGACGCTGAGCTTGGAATCGTCTACTTCGGTGTCCACGCTGACAACCAGCTGGTACTGGTCGCCCTCAATGGAAATGCTGTTGATGGTTTGCAGGTAGTATTTCTGGTACGCCCAGAACAGTCCCGCGCCGATGGCAGCGAGGATCACCAGCGTGATGACGGCTGTTGCGGCCTTTTTCGCCTTCTGTCTGCGTTCCTGCTTCTTCGCTTCTTTTTGCAGGCGCTTTTCTTCCTCCGCGTCGGCAAAGGGTTCGTTGCTGTTGTCGGGCAGCGGCTCGTTGTCCTCTTCGTCCTGTGCGAAGGAGAAGCGGTCGGGGGAATCCTCCTCCGGTTCCGGCGTGACCGCCGTCTGGGGAACCTCATGGGCAATCAGCGCGTCGGCCTCGTCCATAATCTGGGAAACTTCCTCAGACATCTGGTGGGGCAGAAGATCGGCCGCGTCCGCAGGCTCCGGGAGAGTTTCATCCTGCGTATCCTCCGCGATGGTTTCCTCCTGCTGGGCAGGCGCTTCGGTGGGAGCGGGGGCGGGCTGCGCCGGCACCACATCCTCCGGCTTTGCCTCAATGGGGGTGTAGATGGTGATGGGGGTGTCATTGATGGAATTGCGCTGCATGTAGGCGGCCAGCGCCTTGCCCAGCTCCTTCGGCTCCTGCCAGCGCTTGGCGGGGTCAGGGTCAATGGCCTTCATGATGATCTCCGCGATCTCGTAGTCGGCATTGACGGGAGAAGGAAGGACTTCGTCGGGAGCCTTGTCCTTGAAGGGCAGGCTGCCGTCGTTGTAGAGCTGATAGAGGATCATGCCCACGGCGTAGGTGTCCGCCGTTTCGTTCAGCGTGGCCATGGCGTCGTGCAGCTCCGGGGGAGAATAGGGGCTGCGGTACTTGTCCGGCAGGGACGTGTAGCGCAGCGTGTCCAGCGGGATGAAGCCCAGATCGCCGATGCGGTAGCTTTTTTTCTCGGTCAGGAAGATGTTGGTGGGCTTCAAGTCCACGTACAGGCATCCCGCCTGACGGCAGACGGAGAGCGCGGAGCACAGGTCAAGACCAAGATTGATCGCTTCCAGATGGGTGACCGGATTGCGGCGGATGTACTTTGCCAGCGAATGCTTGTAGGGGCTGACGAGGTAGACCTCGTAGCCTAAGCGGCGGCGCTTGATGGGCACGGTCTGCCAGCCGTCGTAGGGAAGAAAGCCCTCCAGCTTGGAAAGCTTCTGCAGGAACTCCGCTTCCTTTTCCACGTCGTCGGCTACGCCCTTGAAGTAGTCCATGGCGCCCGCCATGTCCTTATAGGCGCCAGCCAGAAGCATCGCATCCATCTGCGTCTGCGCGGCTGGTACGGAAATGATTTTGACTATGTATTTTTCGTCCGAATTTTCCTTGATGGCAGGACAGCAGCGAACGCCGTCATGGCTGCTCATGGGGTTTCCCATGGCAAATCCGTCAAGCAAAGGAGAAATCAGTTCGGTTTCGGCAAGTTCAGTCAATCGTAATCGCCTCCTTTAACCTTTATATCATAAAATAAAAATCTGAAAAAAGCAACCACTTTGTAGTTGTTTTATTTGGAAAAGAGTGTTATAATGGCGCTTGATAACGGTACAGTATGTGTATTTTTGTCAGGAGGTATCATATGAGCAAGGTAATTTGTGAGATTTGCGGAACAACTTACCAGGACACAGCGGAGTGCTGCCCCATCTGCGGCTGCCCTCGGGATATGTCCGGCAATGTTTCCGAGGATGATTTTGTCATGGATCAGATGCCCGCGCTGAACAAGGGCGGGCGCTACTCGTCCGGCAAAAAGAAAAAGGAAATTTTCGATTTTGACGAGCAGAGCGACGATTTCCCGGAGCCGGAGAATGAGCCATATTCCTCTGACCCGGAGGATGACGAAGACAATTATGACGAGCAGCCCCGGGAGCATAACACCGCCGTTGTGGTGATCCTGACGGCGCTGATCGTGATCCTGCTGGCGGGAACGGCGTTCCTGTTCTTCCGGTATCTGCTGCCCAATCTGCACGGCGTGAAGGATACCGCGCCCACCGTCCAGACCGAGCAGCCCGTCCAGACGGAGGCCGCGACTACCGAACCGCGGATCCCCTGTCAGGATCTGTCTCTCCCCGGCGGCGCGGCGGAGCTTACCCAGCCCGGGTATTATTTTCTGCTGAATGTAGTCGTCATCCCGGAGAATACCACGGACGAGCTGGTGTTCACCTCCGGCGACGAGAGCATCGCAACGGTGGATGCCAACGGCCGTATCACCGCCGTGAGCGAGGGCAAGACGGTCATCTACATCACCTGCGGCGACAAGCAGCTGACCTGCCCCGTGACCTGCCAGTTTGAAGCGGAGACGGAGCCGTCCACGGAGGCCACCGTGTCAGCCCAGACGGAAGCGACCGTTCAGACCGAGCCTGTGGAGACGAAGCCTCAGGTGGAGCTGAAGCTGGACAGAACGGACATGCGTTTGCAGGTGGGCTACAGCACCCAGCTGAAGCTGGTGGACTGCGGCGACCTCAAGCCTGAGGACGTGGAGTGGAGCGTGGAGCACGCCTACATTGCCAAGGTGGAAAACGGCTATGTCACGGCGCTGCAAAGCGGAACTACGGAAATCACCGCGAAGTACGGCGACCAGACGGTCAAGTGCATCGTGCGGTGCCACAACTGAATGTAAAAATTGGGCAGTTCCTTTCCGGAGCTGCCCATAATTCATTCCCCATCCACAAATGTCTTCTTGCGGAACAGGAAGGAAATGCACCAGAGACCTGCCAACCCAACGATGGTGTAAATGATCCGGCTGAACAGGGAGCCGGAGCCGCCGAAGAGCCAGGCTACCAGATCAAACTGAAAAATGCCTACCAGTCCCCAGTTGACACAGCCGATGATGGACAAAATCAGCGCAAGGGTATCCATATTCTTACCTCCATTTCACATCCCGGATGCTGATAGGATATGCGCATTTTCGGATTTTATCACGAAGAAGTTGCAAAATTCCAATAGTTCCGTTATAATAAAAAAAGATGCACAGAAAGGACAATTCTGCAATGACGACATTATATGAAGGCGCTTTTGCCAAAATAAACTTAACGCTGGACGTTCTGGGAAAGCGGGCGGACGGCTACCATGATTTGCAGAGCGTGATGCAGACCATCTCCATCCGGGACGATGTGGAGATCGACGTGGGGACGGGAAAGCCGTGGCGGCTGCTGTGTTCTGTGGAGGGCATTCCCACCGACGAAAAGAATCTGGCGTGGAAGGCGGCGAAGGTCTACTGCGACGCCATGGACAAAGACCCGGAGGGCCTGGAGATCCGCATCGTCAAGCGCATTCCCGCCGGGGCGGGCTTAGGCGGCGGAAGCGCCGACGCGGCTGCGGTGCTGCGGGCGCTGAACCGGCACTATGGCGACCCGTTGTCCGTTCTGGCGCTGGCGGAGCTGGGCGCACAGGTTGGCAGCGACGTTCCGTTCTGCGTGGTGGGCGGCACGGCCATGGTGGAAGGCCGGGGCGAGCGCCTGAGAAAGCTGCCGGATATGCCCGACTGCCTGTTCGTGGTGTGCAAGCCGGACTTCTCCGTGTCCACGCCGGAGCTGTATGGGAAAATCGACACCGTGGCGATTCCCCACCGCCCGGACAATCAGGCCATGGAAAGCGCCCTGCTGGCCGGGGACTTGGGGAAGGTGGCGGAGAACGTATACAACGTCTTTGACCCGGTGGTCACGTCGGAGCATCTGGAGCTGAATTATATCAAGTCCATCTGCAACAGCTACGGTGCTCTGACGGAGCAGATGACCGGTTCCGGTTCCGCGATTTTTGCCATTTTGCCGAACTTTGAGTACGCCGCTGTGGTGTGCAGCATGCTGAAAGAGAACTATCCGAACATCTATATTGCCAAACCTGTATAATTCTGGCATTTACCGTCCATACTGGAAGTATTTCCGTATGGACGGTGTTTTTTATGAAGAAACTTTTGAAACGAATCGGTATCTGTCTGGTGCTTGCCGCGTCCGTGTGGTGCGGGTCTCTGCTGGCCGACAGGCAGAGACTGAATGACGAGCTGATCCGCTTCCACGTGGTCGCCAATTCTGACAGCGAGGAAGATCAGTCCATTAAATTGCAGGTGCGGGACGCCGTGCTGGCCAGCCTGCAAAACGACCTGAACAAAATCGCCGACGTAAACGAGGCGAGGGCGTACTTACAGGCCAAGCTGCCCCAAATTCAGGCCGTCGCCAACAGCGTCCTGGAAGCGACGGGGTGCGACTGCGAGGCGGTGGTGACGCTGTGTAAGGAAGCCTTTGATACCCGCTACTATGACACCTTCACCCTGCCCGCCGGTATCTACGAAGCCCTGCGGATCACCATCGGCGAGGGAGAGGGGCATAACTGGTGGTGCGTGGCATTTCCCAGCCTGTGCCTGAGCGCGACCTCTGAGGAATTCGCGGACAAGGCGGCGGGGGCAGGCTTTCCGGACAGCCTTACCGGCGCGCTGGACGGGGAAGAAAGATACGAGGTGCGGTTTTTCCTGCTGGACGCGCTGGGAGAACTGGAAAAATTTTTATATGCAGGATGAATCCCGCTCTGTTCATGAAAGCAAATTTGTGGTATCATGGACAAAAAAGAGAAGGGGGTGGGCAAATGCTGCACCTTTTGCTTGGCACGGACTGGACGGCAAACCGGGACGAGATTATGAAGCGGATCGCGGCGGACGTTGCCGGGAGGAGGGGGAACCGCATTCTGATGGTTCCCGAACTCATCAGCCATGAAACGGAGCGGCGGCTGTGCGCTGCTGCCGGGGACACGGCCAGCCGGTACGCCGAGGTGCTGTCCTTTACCCGGCTGGCAAGACGGGTGGCGGATTCCATGGGAAGCGCCGCAGAGGAATGTCTGGACAACGGCGGCCGGGTGGTTGCCATGGCGGCTGCGGCAAAGAACCTGTCCAGCCGGTTGAAAGCCTACGCCGCCGTGGAGACGAAGCCGGAGTTCCTTACCGGCCTTATCGACGCCGTGGACGAATTCAAGCGCTGCTGCATTTCCTCGGCCGACTTGAGCCGCGCCGCCGGGGAGACGGAGGGCAGTCTGGCGCAGAAGCTGGAAGAACTGTCGCTTCTGATGGAGAGTTACGACGCTTTGTGCAGCCGGGGCAAGCGCGACCCGAGAGACCAGATGACGTGGCTTTTGGAACAGATGGAGCAGGGGGACTTTGCCCGGGAGCATGTGTTTTACATAGACGGCTTCCCGGATTTTACCCGGCAGCATCTGGCAATTCTGGAACATCTCATTCAGGCGTCCCCCGACGTGACGGTGAGCCTGAACTGCGACCGGGAGGATTCCCGCCTTCTGGCCTTTGAAAAGGCGGGGGACACGGCGTCCCAGCTGCTTCGCTGCGCCCGCCGCGCCGGGGTGGACGTGCAGATCGAAATCATTCCCGAAAAGCGCCTGCCCCTTTCTCCTGTGCGGGAGAGGCTGTTTCAGGGCGCGATCAGCCGGGGCGCGGCGAAGGGGTGCCTGGACGTGGTCCGGGCGGAATCGCCGTATCTGGAATGTATGGGGGCAGCAGACAGAATTCATCAGCTTCTCGCCGCCGGGTGCCGCTGCCGGGACATTACAGTGGTCTGCACCGATATGACGGTGTATCAGCCGCTGGTGAATCTGGTCTTTCACCGGCTCCATATTCCGGTGTATCAGTCCGGAACCGAGGATATTCTGCAAAAAAGCGTCATCGCCACGGTGCTGATGGCGCTGGACGCTGCCCTGAGCGGATTCGACCAGAAAAGCGTCCTGCGCTATCTCCGCTCCGCCCTGTCTCCCGTTGACCCGGATACCTGCGACCGGATCGAGAATTACGCCATCATCTGGGGCATTCGCGGGCAGAAGTGGACGCAGAGCTGGGAAAGCCATCCGGACGGTCTCAGCGGCGTGTGGACGGAGGAAGACCAGCATCGGCTGGAGGAACTGAACACGGCGCGGGAACTGGCAATCGCGCCGCTGACGCGGCTCTGGCAGGGCTTCCGGGACGCTTCCGACCTGCGGGGACAGATTCTGGCGCTGTATGGCTTTTTGGAAGACATTTCTTTGGAAATGCGGCTTTCCCGCATGGCGCAGGAGCTGGATGCCGCCGGGGACAACCGGGCCGCGCAGATTTTGAACCAGCTGTGGGAAATCCTTCTGGGTGCGCTGGAGCAGATGTACGACATGCTGGGGGACACCCATTGGGAGGGGGAGCAGTTTATCCGCCTTTTCCGGCTGCTGCTGAGCCAGTACGACGTGGGAACCATCCCACCGGTGCTGGACGCGGTGCAGGTCGGCCCCGTATCCGCCATGCGCTGCCATCAGGAAAAGCATTTGATCGTGCTGGGGGCGGAGGAAGGCAAGCTCCCCGGCTATTCCGGTTCCGCCGGTGTCCTGACCGATCAGGAGCGCGTCACCCTCCGGGAGCTGGGCGTGCCCCTCACCGGCGGCGCGATGGAGGGAGTGCAGGCGGAGTTCGCGGAAATTTACGGCTGCTTCTGCGGCGCCATGGCGTCGGTGAGCGTGTTCTGCTCCGGCGACCAGCCGTCCTTTGTCTACCGCCGCCTGTGCGAGCTTGCGGGCGGGGAACAGCAGGTGAAAAACACATTGGATTTTGCCCCGGCGGATGGACTGGAAGCGGGGGCGTACCTCGCCCGGTGGGACGCCGGGGACGCTGCCGGGCGATTGAACGTCCGGGATACATATCTGGAAACCTGCCATCGGCGGGACTACCGCTTCGGAAAGGTGGAACGGGAAACCATTGGCAAACTCTACGGCTCGACGCTGAATCTTTCCGCCTCTCAGATCGACCGGCAAGCGGAATGCCGCCTGTCCTATTTCCTCAAGTACGGCCTTCGGGTGCAGGAGCGGAAGGAAGCCGCCATCGACCCGGCGGAATTCGGAACCTATGTCCATGCGGTGCTGGAAAATTCCGCCCGCCGCATTCGGGAACTGGGCGGATTCCACAGGGTTTCTCTGGAAGAAACGCTGGAAATCGCCCATGGCTTCAGCGAGGAATACGCCCGGGAGCATTTCAGCCAGATCGAGTCGGAGCGGGTGACGTACCTGTTCCGCCGCCATATTCAGGAGCTGGACATGGTGGTTCGGGAGCTGTGGCAGGAGCTGAGCGAGGCGGCGTTTGCCCCGGCGGGCTTTGAGGTCGGCTTCGGCGACGGGGAGGGTCTGCCGCCCATCCCGGTTCCGGGCGGCGGCATGAACGCAGTCCTGCGGGGCTTTATCGACCGGGTGGACATCTGGGACAACGGCGCCAGCCGCTATTACCGGGTGGTAGACTACAAAACCGGGAAAAAGGATTTTGACTACTGCGACGTGTTCAACGGCGTGGGGCTGCAAATGCTGCTGTACATGTTCGCCCTGAAAAGCAGCGGAAGCGATATTCTGGGCGACCGCCCGGTAGCCGCCGGGGTGCAGTATTTTCCCGCCCGTGCGCCCTATCTGACCTCCGACGGCAAGCTGACCGCCGAGGAAGCGGAGCAGGAGCGAATCTCCAAGTGGAAGCGAAAGGGACTGCTTCTGAACGATGAAGATGTCTTACAGGCGATGGAGCCGGGAGACGCGCCCAAGCGGATGTGTTACAGCGTGAAAAAGGACGGCACCATTTCCGGCGACCTTGCCGACCGCCAGCAGCTGAAGCTGTTGGAAGGGTACGTGTTCCGGATACTGTCCAGACTGGTGGAGGATATCGTCTCCGGCAATGTGGAGCCAAACCCCTACACCCGCGGCAGCACCCACGACGCCTGCCGGTTCTGCCCCTACGGCCCGGTCTGCCACCCGGCGGCCGTGGAGGGGCGGCGCAGCTATAAGATGATGGACGCTCAGCGGTTCTGGGAGGAAATCGGAAAGGAGATGGGAGATCATGGCGGATAAACTGACACCGCAACAGGAGATGGCCGTGACCAGCCGGGGCGGCAAGCTGCTGGTCTCCGCGGCTGCCGGTTCCGGCAAGACCAAGGTGCTGGTTGACCGGCTGCTGGGCTTTCTGACCCAGACGCATGACCCGGCCAACTTGGACGAGTTTCTCATCATCACCTACACCAAGGCCGCAGCGTCGGAGCTTCGGGGGAAAATCGCCAAAAAGCTGACGGAGGAAATTGCCCAACGGCCGGAAGAAACGCATTTGCAGCGGCAGATGCAGCGGTTGTTTCTGACGAAAATCTCCACGGTTCACGGCTTTTGCTCCGATTTGCTTCGGGAATATGCCTATAAACTGGACATTGCGGCGGATTTCCGGGTGGCGGATGAAAACGAATGCCGGGAGATTCGGGAGACGGTGCTGGAAGGTTTGCTTGACCGCGCCTATGAAACGGCGGGGGATGACCCGGACTTCCGGGCGTTTGTGGACACGCAGGGCGTGGGGCGGTCAGACCGTCAGGTGCCGGAGATCATCGAAAAGGTCTACGACAGCGCCCACTGCCACCTGAACCCGGAGGCATGGCTGGACAAATGCCTGACCGACGCGGATGCTGAGGGCATCGGCGACGTGGGGGAGACGGTGTGGGGGCAATATCTGATTCGGAATTTGCAGGAATATCTGGACTGTCAGATCGCGGTGCTTCGGCAGTGCGCAGAAAGCGCCGACAACTGCCCCGGTCTGGAAAAGCCCGCCGTTACCCTGAGAGACGCCATGTACCAGTTGGAGCAGCTTCGCGCCTGCACGATCTGGGATGATATCGTGGCAAAACGGGAGCTCCGTTTCGGGTCGCTTCGGTTTCCCACAAAAGACAACCCTGACCCGGAGCTGACGGATCGGATCAAGGCCGCATGGTCGGCCTGCAAGGAGGGGCTGAAAAAGAAGCTGTCGGGCTTTTCCAACGATTCCGGACAGGTGCTGACCGACCTGCACCAGACAGCTGCCGCCCAGCGGGGGCTGGTGGCGCTGGTAAGGCAGTTCGACCGGGATTACACCGCGGCCAAACGCAGCCGCCGGGTGCTGGATTTTGGAGATTTGGAGCACAAAACGCTGGATCTGCTGCTGGGAAAATCCCGAAGCCAGCCCACAGCCGCCGCGCGGGAGATCGGGCGGCGTTACCGGGAGATTATGGTGGACGAGTATCAGGACTCCAATGGCGTGCAGGACGCGATTTTTGAGGCCCTGACCCGGGAGAAGCAGAACTGCTTCATGGTCGGGGATGTGAAACAGTCCATCTACCAGTTCCGTCTGGCCGACCCGGGGATTTTTCTGGAAAAGTATGAAAAATACGCCCCGGCTCAGCAGGCAGAGCCGGGGCAGGGAAGAAAGATTCTCCTGAGCCACAATTTCCGTTCCGGCGCCGAGGTCATCGACGCGGTGAACGACGTGTTCCGCACCTGTATGCGCCCCAAGGTCGGCGGGCTGACCTACGGGGAAGCGGAGGAACTCCGGGAGGGAATTCCCCACACGCCGCTGGAAGCCGCCGTGGAGCTTCACGTGATCGAGACCCGGGACGACCAGTATCCCGAGGAAGCGGCCTTTGTGGCGGAGCGAATCGTCCGGATGCTGCGGGAGGGAACGCCGGTGCGGGATGGCGACAGCCTGCGGCCGGTTTGCCCGGAGGACATTGTGATTCTGCTTCGTTCTCCCGGCAGCGGCGGCGGGTATTTCCAGAAGGCGCTGGAAGCCCGGGGCATTCGCTGTGCGTCGGGCGGCGGCACGGACTTGCTGCAAACCGAGGAGATCGGCACCCTGCGCTCGTTCCTGCAGATCATCTGGAACCCCCGGCAGGACATTCCGCTGGTCAGCACACTGGCAAGCCCCATTTTTGGCTTCACTGCTGACGAGCTGGCGGAAATCCGAAGCGCGAGGAAAAAGGGCGCGTTCTATGACGCACTGCTGCTCAGCGACAGCCCGAAGGTCAAAACGTTCCTGAACACGCTGGACAGGCTGCGCCGGGAGGCCAGAATGAACCCCCTGACCGCACTGCTGGAAAACTGCTTCGCCCTGACCAGACTGGACAGCGTTTACGCCGCCATGCCCGGCGGGGAGGCGAAAACCGCCAATATCCAGACGTTTTATCAGCTTGCAGCGGATTTTGAAAACGGAAATTTGAAAGATTTGGGGCAGTTTCTGGATTTTTTGGACGTCATGGAGGAAAAAGGGCTGATTTCAGCGGCTTCGTCTCCTGCCGGATGCGTGACCATTATGAGTATCCACAAGTCCAAGGGACTGGAATTTCCGGTGGTGTTCCTCAGCAACCTCTCCCGGAGGTTCAACACGGAGAGCCAGTGCGCCCAGATCCTCTGCGACAGGGATCTGGGAATGGGACTTTCCGTGGCGGACAGCGAAAATCGCGTGCGCTATTCCTCTATCGCCAAGCGTGCCATTGCCGCGAAAATGGCGGCGGAAAGCCTGTCGGAGGAACTGCGGGTGCTGTATGTCGCCATGACCCGGGCACGGGATCGTCTGATCATGACCTACGCAGAGAAAAATCCCGGAAAGATAATTCAGAATATCGCCCTTCGGCAGGATTTTGACGGGGGAGAGCTGCTGTGCCGGGAGGCGGCGCGTCCCGGACAGTGGGTCTTGCTGGCGGCAGTGCGCCATACGGAGGCGGGAGCGCTTCACGCGCTGGGCGGCCGACCCGGCGAGACAAAGCTGGGAGATCACCCATGGGTGATTCGCGTTTCCGATGCCCCGGAATCGGAAGACGCCGTTGGAAAAGAGATGGACACCCGCCCCGCAATGCCCGACGGTGTGGAGCAGGCGCTGCAGGAAGCGTTGTCCTTCCAATATGCCTACGATGCGGCGACCCGCGCACCCTCCAAGCAGACGGCGACGAACCGCAAAGGCCGCGCCAAGGACGAGGAAGCGGCGGAGGACACCCAGGCGCCGAAATTCCCCACCCGGGATTTCCGGCGCCCGTCCTTCCTCACGGAAAGCCGCGGCGGCAAGGCCTACGGCAGCGCCATCCATGCGGTTCTGCAATACCTGCGCTACGAAAACTGCGGCAGTGAGGATGATGTAAAAGCGGAAATTGCCCGGCTGGTTTCTCAGAAATTCATCACCGAGGAACAGGGAAAATTGGCGGACAGCGGGAAAATTGCGGCGTTTTTCGATACGGAAATCGGCCGGAAGCTCCGCGCCGGATGCTCCTGCCTGCGGGAATTCAAGTTCTCCATCCTCGACGACGGCAGCCATTACGGCGACGGTCTGGAGGGGGAGCAGGTGCTTCTGCAGGGCGTTGTGGACTGCGCGCTGCTGGAAAAGGACGGCATTGTTGTGCTGGACTTCAAAACCGATCATGTAACGGAAAGCACGGTAGCCGCGGCGGCGGAACGCTACCGCTTACAGGTGCAGACCTACGCCGAAGCACTGAGCCGCATTTATGAAATGCCGGTCAAGGCAAAGTATCTCTATTTCTTCCAGCTGGGAAGATTTGTGGAAGTATAAAAAATTTACGGGCGCCCGGAATTCCGGGCGCCCGTTTGCCGTCAGCGGCAGTTCATTGGGAATCTCCAAACAAATCGTCTTCGGCTGGACAGCGAATATTTTTTCCTATCCGTGCGGTTTCAAAAGCGGGAAATACATACAGTATTCCTCCGCTTTTGGAACCTTCGGCTAGGAAAAAATCTCTCGCTGCCAGCTCTCGCCGATTTATTTAGAGCTTCCCTTGTTCTGAGACTGGTTCTCGCTGCGGTTCTCAGTGCGGTTCTCTTTCTCGCTCTTATTCTGGTTGCTGTTCTGATTTCTGTTCTGGTTCTGGTTATTCATACTTTTCTTCCTCCAGTGCTAAAATCTGTCTCGCGGTTTTGCCGCTGACATAGCTTGCCCGGAAATTCAGGATTTATCCTTCGCTTTGAAAATCAGGCTGGCGATCAGTCCCGACAGAATGGCGGCGGTGATGCCTCCGGCGGAGGCTTTCAGCCCTCCGGTGAATATGCCAAGGAAACCGTCTTCCTGCACCGCCTCCTTGACGCCCTTGGCAAGGGTGTTGCCGAAGCCTGTCAGGGGGACGGAAGCGCCAGCCCCGGCAAATTCCGCAAGGGGCTGATACACCCCCACCGCGCCAAGAAGCACGCCGATGACCACATAGCTCACCAGAATCCGCGCCGGGGTCAGCTTGGTCTTGTCAATGAGGATCTGGCCGATGAGACACAGCAAGCCGCCGACCAGAAATGCTTTTACATAATCCATATTACGTTCCTCCCGCAATGCACACTGCGTGACAGACCCCGGGTATGGGAAGCCCCTGCTGGGTGGAGGTGGGGGAGAGCAGTGCGCCCGTGCCGCAAAACAGTATTTTTTTCAGTTTTCCCCCGTTCAGCTGCCCCAGAAGATAGCCGCACAGGGTAATGGCGCTGCACCCGCAGCCGGAGCCGCCGGCGTGAACGTCCTGTTTGTCGTTGTCGAAGACCATCGTTCCGCAGTCCGTCAGCTTCCCGCCCAGAGAGACGCCGTCCCGCCGGGCAAGCTCCAGGAGCATTTCCTTGCCCAGCTGCCCCAGATCACCGGTGACGATCAGGTCAAAGTCTTCGGGGGAGGTCTTCATGTCGTCAAAATGGGCTTTGATGGTGGCATAGGCGGCGGGAGCCATGGCCGCGCCCATGTTGTTTGCGTCCTTGATGCCAAGGTCGGTAACGGTGCCGACGGTACAGCCGGTGATCCGGGGGCCATGGCCGTCACGGCGCACCAGTGCAGCCCCGGAACCGGTAACCGTCCATTGGGCGGTGGGAGTCCGCTGCCCGCCGTAGCCCAGAGGAAAGCGGTACTGCCGCTCGGAGGACGCAAAATGGGATGAGGTCATGGCCACCGCGTTATCCGCGAAGCCGCCGCCCACCGCCATGGAGGACAGCAGCAGACTTTCCGCCATGGTGGAACAGGCGCCGTACAGCCCAAGGTGGGGAATTCCCAGATTGCGCAGGGTGAAGGACGAGCCGATGCACTGGTTCAGAAGGTCGCCGGAGAAAACAAGGTCGAAGTCCTCCAGCTTCATGTTTGCCTTTTCCGCCAGCTTCCCGAGAGCCAGCTTCTGCATCTGCTTTTCGCCCTGTTCCCATGTTTTCTGCCCGAAATAGGTATCCTGAGATTTGATGTCGAAGGTATGGGCAAGAGGGCCTTCGGACTCCTTTTTCCCGGCCACGCTTGCCCAGTGGGTAATGACCGGTGGGTCAGGTAGAAGGAAGCTCTGCCGTCCCCGCTTTTGATTTGCCATAAAAACACCTGCTTTTCGTTTTTCTGTGGAATCGAGGTGCTTCTAGTATGTGCCGGACTTGCTTTTGTGATTCAATCTGATAAAAAACCCAGACGCCAAATTCGACGTCTGGGAAATTATTGCAGAAGATGTCACACCATTCGCCGGGCACCGTAGTAGTGCTGCGCCCAGTAACCGCTGGTGAGGTCGGAATAGGAGACCGTGGAGCGGGAATTGGGGGAATGGATGAACTGGCCGCCGCCAACGTAAATGCCTACATGGGAAATGCCGCTGGCATATGTACCGGCAAAGAAAACGATGTCGCCGGGCTGCAGGCTGCCCTTTTCAACGTAAGTACCCTGATTGTACTGGTCGGCGGGGGTGCGGTAGGCGGAGAAACCCAGCTGCTTGAGGACGTAGTACACGAAACCGGAGCAGTCAAAGCCGCTGGGAGAAGCGCCGCCGTAAACGTAGGGGGTGCCCAGATACTTCTGAGCTTCCGCCACGATGTCAGAACCGGCGGCAGAAGGAGCCGTGTCAGCGGCGGGCGCAGAGCTGACAGAGGAAGAATCCGCAGAGGCGGAGCTTCCCACAGACACGGTGCCGTTCAGCGCGGCGGCGCTGGGGGCAACGCCGGTGGACTTGCCGAGACGATAGAATTTGGGGCTGTTGGGAGAAGCCTGATTTTCATAGGGGATTTCCGTCAGGCTCAGGTAGTCGCTGCGGATGTAGCAGATGCTGCCATTGTAGATGACCTTGTACCAGCCGTTGTTCAGGCCAAGAATGTAGCATTTCTCGCCGCTGGAAGCGACGGCCACTTTCCCGTAGGTAGTGGAGGGGCCGGAACGCAGGTTGACGCCGCTTCCGGAAACCTCGCCGTAGCCAAGCTCGGCGTTTTCACGGGTAAGTACCTTCAGGTAGTCCTGATGCATGTAGCCAACTTGCAGATTGTAATTGACCTTGTACCACTCGCCGCTCTTGCTGATGACCGCTACGCAGTCATTGCGGGGGGCGTAGACAAGGGTTGCGGAATTTGCGTCGGGTTCGCTGCGGAGCCGCAGGGAGCTTGCATTGACAAAGCCGATGCCGTACATGGTTTCTTCTGCGGCGAACGCGGTGATGGACATGGCGCCGATAGACAGCACCAGCGCCAGCACCATGCTGAGGATTCTTTTGATCTTCATACTTTTGCCTCCGTCTTTGGTAGGCAGCCTGGGTTGAGACTGCGGGGTATTTGGAAATTATTTACCGGCCAATGCGCGTTCCAGCCAGACACAGCCAAAGTCAAGGGCGGTGTACAGGCCGTCTTTCTCGCTCTTTTTCACGATCCGGTCGCGGCTTCTGGCGGTGGGGTCGGTCAGCTGGAGCTGCACGGAAACCCGTGTGGCAACGTCCAGATCGTTCACCTTCTTGGTCTCGAGAACCTGAAGCATAACGATGTGACTGTCAGCCATGGAGCCATAGTAAATCAAGTTGTCCTTCCGCATCAGCGGATGTCCTTTATACATCAGAACTGCATTTTCATCAGCCATCAAAGGTACCTCCTATGCAAAATGTAATCAGATTGTAACACACTGTAATGAGAATGTCAAGCTTTTTGTTGGAAACGGTCGGGAAACGACCCTCGTTAACATAACTTTTCCTGGAAAAAGATTGAAAAACGGAAAGACGGAGGAAGAAAGTATGAGATTGTCAAGGTGCATGTCGGCCGCATTTGTTTGCATATTTCAGGGGAAGCTCTGACTAAATCGACGAGAGCTGGCGGCAGAAGATTTTGGCTCAGCCGAAAGTTCTGGAAGCGGAGGAATACTGTATGTATTTCCCGCTTTCAGAACTGCGCGGATGGGGCAAAAGATTCGCCGCCAGCCGAAGGCGATTTATTCAGAGGTTCCCCAAGCTCGCGGCCAAAAAGCAAGGGGCTTTTGCCTTGGCAAAAGCCCCTTGGCTGGGTCAGGTTATTGGGCTTCCTTCTCGAAGAGGTACTCGCGCACCAGCACCTGCATCAGCTCGTCCCGGTCGATCTTGCAGATCATACTCCGGGCGTTGTTGTAGTTGGTGATATAGGTGGGGTCTTCGGTCAGCAGGTAGCCGACGATCTGGTTGACGGGGTTGTAGCCTTTTTCGGTGAGGGCTTCATACACATTCCGGAGAATACGGCGCATATTCTCTTTGTCATCGCTGGGGACGGTGAATTTTACAGTGTCCTTATCCGTCATGGTTTCAGCCTCCTTTTATATTTGTACTGTCGTCATTATAACCGAATTCTTTCGGGCTGTAAAGCCCTGAAATCGGAAATTTTTGTGAATCTTTGCAGAATTTTTGCCGAAGTACCAAATTATCGCAGCGCGGCGTCCAGCTTTTCCTTCAGCGCGGCCAGAACCTTGGTCACGACGGCTTCGGAGTCCGTATCGGTGAGGGTACGGTCGTCCGCCCGCAGCTCCAGAGAGAAGGCCATGCTCTTCTTGCCCTCGGGAACGCCGGGGCCGCGGTAGATGTCGAACAGCTTCACATCCCGCAGCAGCTTTCCGGCAGCGGCGGTGATGACGGCTTCCGCCTGTGCGACGGTGACATCCTCAGAGCAGACAAGGCTCAGGTCACGGGACACGGTGGGATACTTGGGCAGGGGGGTATAGGTGGCGTCGGGCAGCTGCATCTCAAACAGCTTGGTGAAGTCGATCTCGGCGCAGTAGACGTCGGTGTCGATGCCGTAGTTCGCGGCCGCCAGAGGATGCACCTGACCCATCACGCCCACGTCCACGCCGTCGATGCTCACCTTGGCGCAGCGGCCGGGATGGTAGCTGGGGTTGTCCTTTACGGTGGTGTATTCCGCTTTCTTCAGCCGCAGACCGGTGAAGATGGCTTCCAGCTCGCCCTTCAGGGTGAAGAAGGTCTCGCCAGCGCCGTAGGTGCCGAGAACCAGCATCTTCGGCTCCTCGGGCAGAGGCTGACCGGCTACGGGCAGGTAGATCTTTGCCAGCTCGTAGAGCTTCACGGCCTTGTTATGGTAGGCGTTGTTCCGGGAGAGGATTTCCAGCATGGAGGGCAGGGCGATGGTGCGCATGATGGAGGTGTCCTCGCCCAGAGGATTCTGAATGCGCAGAGCGTTGCGCAGGGGAGAATCGGCGGGCAGCCGGATCTGGTCGAAAACGGTGGGGGAGACGAAGGAATAGGTGATGATCTCACTGTACCCCATGGCGCGGCACAGGGTCCCGGCCTTGGCTTCCAGCTTCATCACGGGAGAATAGCCGCCCTGCGTGGAGGTCTTGAAGGCGGTGGTGGGAATCTCGTTGTAGCCATAGGAACGGCCTACTTCTTCGGCGATATCCGCCATCAGGTTCAGGTCGGGACGGAAGGAGGGAACGAGAATGGTGTCGCCCTCCACGGGAATTTCCAGCCGGTTCAGGTACTTGACCATATCTTCCTTGGAAATGTCGGTGCCCAGCAGCCGGTTGATCTTCTCCGGCTCCAGAGGCAGCGTCTTTTCCTCAGGGACATAGTTGATGACATCGATGGTGCCGTTCAGCACATCGCCGCAGCCCAGCATCTCCACAAGCTCGCAGGCACGCTGCACGGCAGGGACGGTCATCATGGGGTCAAGGCGCTTTTCAAATTTGCCGGAGGCTTCGGTGCGCATACCCAGCGCCAGAGCGGTCTGGCGGATGGAGGTGCCGTCGAAGTTGGCGGACTCGAAGACCACCATGGCGGTATCGTCCTTGATTTCGGAGTTTTCGCCGCCCATGATACCCGCAAGGCCGATGGGCTTGTTTTCGTCGGCGATGACCAGCATACCGGCTTTCAGATTGCGCACGCTGCCGTCCAGCGTGGTCAGAGTCTCACCGTCCTCGGCTTCCCGCACCACGATCTTGCCGGAGGAAACATAGCGGTAATCAAAGGCGTGCATGGGCTGACCGTATTCCAGCATGACGTAGTTGGTGATGTCCACGATGTTATTGATGGGACGCACGCCATTGGCGCGCAGACGCCGGCGCAGCCACTTGGGAGAGGGGGCGATTTTTACGTTGGCCACCATCCGGGAGGTGTAGCGGTTGCACAGCTTCGTTGCGGGAACGTCCACGTCCAGATGGTCGTAAATGTCCCCGGCGTCGGAGCCGTGAACCACAGGCTCGTGGTGACGCATGGGCTTGCCGAAGGCGGCGGCAGCTTCCCGGGCAAGGCCGATGATGCTGTAGCAGTCGGGACGGTTGTTGGTGATCTCAAAGTCCACCACGGTGTCGTCGTTGCCGATGACGAGGTTGATGTCCTCGCCGACGGTGCAGTCTTCGTCGTTGAGAATCCAGATGCCGTCGGCGAACACGCCGGGCAGGTCGTTCTGAGTCAGTCCCAGCTCAGCGAAGGAGCAGAGCATACCGCCCGACACTTCGCCCCGGAGCTTGCCCTTGGTGATGTGAACGCCGCCGGGGAGCCATGAGTTATGCAGTGCCGCGGGAACCAGATCGCCCTCGTGGACGTTCTGTGCGCCGGTGACGATCTGCACGGGGGTGTCGCCGCCCACGTCCACCTGACAGATCCACATATGATCGGAGTTGGGATGGCGCACCATGGACAGAACCTTGCCCACGACCACGTTTTTGATCTCCGCGTCCAGCCGCTCCCAGGTTTCCACCTTCTGACCAAAAACGGTCAGGGTTTCCACGAATTCCTTATCGGAGACGTTAGACAGGTCTACGAATTCCTCGTTCAGCCATTTTCTGTTGAGTTTCATTGTTTTTCCCTCCTTAGAACTGGTTCAGGAACCGGATGTCGTTGTCGAAAATCAGTCTCAGGTCGTTGATCTTCATGCGGCCCATGGCCATACGCTCCAGACCCATGCCGAAAGCGAAGCCGGAATATTTTTCGGGGTCGATGCCGCAGTTCTCCAGAACCTTGGGGTGTACCATACCCGCGCCCAGCAGCTCGATCCAGCCCTCGCCGTGGCAGGTGGAGCAGACCTGACCGTCGATTTCGCCGGTGCCGTGGCACTTGTGGCACTGCATGTCCATTTCACAGCTCGGCTCGGTAAAGGGGAAGTGATGAGGACGGAACCGCATCACGGCGTCCTCACCGTAAATTTTCCGCATGATGGTGGTCAGTGCGCCCTTCAGGTCGCCCATGGTGATGTCCTCCGCCACTACCAGACCCTCGATCTGATGGAACATGGGGGAGTGGGTCGCGTCGGCCTCGTCCTTGCGGAACACGCGGCCGGGAGCCAGCATGCACAGCGGGGGCTTGTGCTTCTCCATATAGCGGATCTGCATGGGGCTGGTTTGGGTGCGGAGCAGGACGCTGTCGTCATCGGTGAAGTAGAAGGTATCGGAGCGGTCGCGGGAGGGGTGGCCTTCCTCGATGTTCAGCCGGGTGAAGTTGTAGTCTGCCAGCTCCACCTCGGGGCCGTCCACCACCTGATAGCCCAGACCCAGAAAGATGTCCTTGATGGTCTGCAGCACCTGATTCATGGGATGCTGATGGCCGATGGATACGGCCTTGCCGGGGATGGTCACGTCGATGGCTTCGGAAGCCAGCTTGGCTTCCAGCGCGGCGGCGTGGATGTCGGCCTTCCGCTTTTCCAGCTCCTCCTCGATGCTTGCCCGGACGGAATTCGCCAGCTGACCCATGACGGGGCGCTCCTCAGCGGAGAGCTTGCCCATCTGCTTTAAAACGGCGGTCAGCTCGCCCTTTTTGCCCAGCAGCTTGACGCGAAGCTCTTCCAGAGCCGCCGGGGTGGCGGCAGCTTCCAGCGCTGTCAGGGCATTGGCTTTGATTTGCTCTAACTGTTCTTTCATGTTCATTCCTCCTGAAAGGTCTAGGGAACCTCTGAATAAATCGTCTTTGGCTGAGCAGCGGATCTTTTGCCCCCAGCCTGCGGTATGAAAAATGGGAAATACATACAGTATTCCCGCATTTTCCATACCTTGCCTGGAGACAAAATCTCTCGCTGTCAGCTCTCGCCGATTTAATCAGAGCTTCCTTTACTACAAAAAAATAGACCCTTCATCCCACAATCGGGACGAAAGGCATTCCTTCCGCGGTACCACCCGCAATTCGCCGAAACGGCGCGCTTTTCGGATGCAGACACATCCAAGACTGTTAACGCAGTCACGCGGCCAACTCTACTTTTCGTTCAAGCGGCAGCTCCCGGGAGAAAGCCCGGCATTGCACGCAAGCGGATCTCACCATCCCGCTCTCTCTGACAGCGCAAACCAACACAAGGCAGCCCATTCAACGCTTTTTCCGTATCGCCCTCATATTAGCATATACGGCTAAAATATGCAAGCATTTTTTTCACGGAACCCGCCCAAAACGGGAAATCTCTTGACGAAGGCGCGGGGGAGTGATATGGTTGGAGTATCGAAAAAACAAAGGAGTGCATTGCCATGAAATATGAATCCGTACAGCAGGCGCGAGAAGCCCTCAAGAAGCTGGAACAGACCCAGGCGGCATAACCACGCCTTGGGCGTGCTGTATCTGGACGCCACCACCGCCGCGCCCAGCGACACCTGGGAGGGGCGGGGCAAGACCATGGAGGTCATGTCTCAGATCACCTATGATCTGCTGGTGAACGATGAGAATGACGAGCTTCTAAGCTATCTGGAAGCCCATTCCGATGAGCTGGATGCCCAGACAAAGCGGGAGGTAGAGGTTCTGCGCAAAAGCTACGACCAGATTCACCGTATCCCGGCGGAGGAATACGTCGCCTATTCCGTGCTGATTAACGACGCCGAGAGCGTATGGCACAAGGCAAAGCCGGAGGACGATTTTGCCGCATTTGCCCCGTATCTGGAGAAGATCGTGGACTATAACCGGAAATTCGCCGGGTATTACCATCCGGAAATGGCGCCCTACGACGCGCTGCTGAACGAATACGAGGAAGGGATGAACGTTGAGACGCTGGACGCCTTCTTCGCCCAGCTCCGGCAGACCATCGTCCCTCTCATCGTGATGATGCGGGCGAGGAAGGAGATCTACGTCGCTTTACTGTACAGACTTTATCCTGTGGAGATTCTGAGAAATCTCTACGATTTTCTCTTGGTTGTCATGGGCATTGACCGCACCCACTGCGGCATCGCCGAAACGGAGCATCCCTTCACCACCAATTTCAACAACAAGGATGTGCGCATTACCACCCATTATTTTGAGGACAATCTGGTTTCCTCCATGTTCTCCGTCATTCACGAAGGCGGCCACGCCCTGTATGAGCTGGGGGCGGACGACTGCTACAATTACACCGCCCTCGCCGGCGGCGTGTCCATGGGCATTCACGAGAGCCAGAGCCGGTTCTATGAGAACATCATCGGCAGAAGTCCCGCCTATGTCCACGCTGTTTTCCCGAAGCTGAAGGAGCTGTTCCCGGAGCAGCTGGCCGATGTGGACGAGGAAATGTTCTACCGCGCCATCAACAAGGCAGAGCCGTCTCTCATCCGGACGGAAGCCGACGAACTGACCTACTGCCTGCACATCATGGTGCGCTATGAAATTGAAAAGCAGCTGATCGCTGGGACGCTGGCAGTCAAAGACGTTCCGGCGGAGTGGAAGCGGCTGTATAAAGAGTATCTGGGCGTGGACGTTCCCAGCGACCGGGAGGGCTGCCTTCAGGACAGCCATTGGAGCGGCGGCAGCATCGGCTACTTCCCCTCCTATGCCCTTGGCAGCGCCTACGGCGCACAGATGCTGCACAAAATGCAGGAGGAAATCGGCGACATCTGGGCGGACGTGGCAAAGGGTGACCTGAGCAAGGTCACGGACTGGCTGAGAAGCCATATCCACCGCTATGCCAGCTTCAAGAAGCCCGGCGAGCTGTTTGAATCCGTGTGCGGCAAGTTCGACGCAAAGTATTATACCGACTACCTGACGGAAAAGTACACGAAGCTGTACGGCCTGTAAGTCCATGATAAGACGGCTGAATCACGAGTTGGTTTTGTCCCTCCTGCCTGACCGGAATCCTTGGGGGCACAAGGGGAATTTCGGCAAGCTCCTGCTGCTGTGCGGCAGCAGGGGGTATACGGGGGCGGCGTTTTTCGCCGCCATGGGCGCTCTGCGCTCAGGCGCGGGGCTGGTGTTTCTGGGGGTGCCTGAGAGCATCTACGGCATTGAAGCGGTGAAACTCAATGAGCCGGTGATTTTTCCCCTGCCCGACGCGGGCGGCAGGCTCAGCGCTGATGCCGTGCCGGAAATTCTTACACGACTTCCCCAGATGGATGCCGTGCTGGTCGGCCCCGGTCTGGGGCAGTCCGAGGGAACGCTGGCGGTGGTCAGGGCGGTGCTGGAAAAAGCGGAATGCCCGGTGGTTGTGGATGCAGACGGCATAAATGTTTTGTCCGCGCATAGAGATTTACTGCGCGGAAGGAAATTGCCCACCATTCTCACACCCCACGACGGGGAATTTGCCCGGCTGGGCGGCGTCATCGGGGAAGACCGCATGGCTGCGGCTGCTGACCTTGCCTACGATCTGGGGTGCGTCGTCCTGTTGAAGGGTCACGAGACCTGCATCACCGACGGCACGGACGGCTATCTTAACCCCACCGGGAATCCCGGCATGGCCGTCGGGGGCAGCGGGGACGTGCTGGCGGGCGTCATTACGGCGCTGCTGGGGGCAGGATTGCCGCCGCTGGAAGCCGCCGCCTGCGGGGCGTGGCTCCACGGCGCGGCGGGAGACCGGTGCGCGGCGGAGCTGGGGCAGTACGGAATGCTGCCCACGGACATGCTCAGCGCCCTTCCGCGACTTATGAAATAAGGCGGGGTTTCTTTGAAAAAATTCGCGGCGGCTGTGGCGGTGCTTGTATTTCTCACCGGGTGTTCCGGCGGGTCAAAGGAGATGCAGCGGGGGCTTGACCTCCGCTCGGAGTTACTGAAGGCTTCCGAATGCCGTTTTTCCTGCGAAATTACGGCGGACTACTCAGACAAAGTGTACACCTTTTCCATGGACTGCCAGTGCGATTCTCAGGGTGATCTGACCTTCGCGGTCACGGCGCCTGAGACCATCACGGGCATCACCGGCAAGGTATCCGACGCCGGGGGAAAGCTGACCTTTGACGACACGGCGCTGCAATTCGATCTGATGGCGGAGGAACAGGTGACCCCCGTCAGCGCCCCGTGGATACTCATGAAAACCTTGCGAAGCGGCTATATCACCTCCGCCGGGATGGACGGCGGCCGTCTGCGGCTGACCATTGACGACAGCTACGAGGACGACGCGCTTCATCTGGACATCTGGCTGGGGGAGGACGATTGCCCGGAAGACGCCGAGATTCTCTACAAAGAACGGCGCATTCTGTCATTGAAGGTCACAAATTTTGAAACGGTGTAGCTTTTTGGAAAAACCGTGCATAGGATATTTTACCAGCGCAGCCGTATGATACTATTTCTTCATAAAATGATTTCATCATTTTATGAAAGCCGCTTCACGGCAGACCGCCTGGGCGGCGGTAAGAAATGTATTGATTTCGTTTTTTAGCGGCAGTGGCCGCTGGCCGCAATCCTGCGGCCTAATAAAACGCTTTTAAGCGTTTTATTAAAAACTCGTATAAATCCGGTCATGGCGTGGGAGAATAGGATTACCGCGTTACATATGGATTCATCCGGTAGCGTGGGTATTGATGCACGGAGAGTGAACACTATGACGGAACCATCAGTCAAACGGGGCGACATATTCTATGCCGACCTGTCGCCGGTCGTGGGCAGCGAGCAGGGAGGGACCCGGCCTGTTCTGATCGTGCAGAACGACACCGGAAACCGCCATTCCCCCACGGTCATTGCGGCGGCCATCACCAGCCAGACGGGGAAAGCCCGGCTTCCTACCCATATCAACATCGCGGGGGGAAGTGTGGGGTTAAGCAAGGATTCCATCATCCTTCTGGAGCAGATTCGCACCATCGACAAGCGCCGCCTGCGGGAGCACATGGGGCATCTGGACGAAAACCAGATGGCGCAGGTGGACGACGCCATTGCCGTCAGCTTTGGCCTTCCCGGCGGACGGGCAACATGAGGTATTAACTGCATAACGAAGCCCCCTGCGGCATAGAATGCGGCAGGGGGCGTTGCATTTGGAAGAAAATTACGGCGTATATTTCGGAAACCGTCCGGTGGGAAAGGTGCAGGTGACAAGGCAGGGGCTTTACTATCATTTCCTGTGCCGCTGCGAGCTGACCGGGGACGTGATGTGCAGACTCTGGGTAACTTGCGCTGACAAGCGGGAAAGTCTGGGGCTGGTGGTGCCGGTGGACGGCGGCTTCGGGCTGAACACCTCGCTGCCGGTCAAACGGCTGGGGGAAGGAGAACTGACATTTTCACTCCTGCCCAAGCATGACAAGCCCGCCGGAAAATTTATCCCCATTTCCCCGGAGGAACCCTTTGCCTACATAGAGCGCCTGAAAAAAAGCTATCTGGTTCGGAAAGGGGAACAGGTGGGGATCGAAATTCCGGAATAACAAAATGGCAGGAACGGTTTCCGTTCCTGCCGTTTTGACGTTACAGTTCGATTTCCAGCCCCACCGGGCAGTGGTCAGAGCCTTGGATGTCCGAATAGATGGGCGTGGCGGTGATTTTGTCCGCAATGCGGTCGGAGACGAGGAAATAGTCGATACGCCAGCCCGCGTTGTTCGCCCGGGCGTTGAACATATAGCTCCACCATGTGTACGCGCCGGTGGCGTCCGGGTGGAGACGGCGGAAAGAGTCGGTGAACCCGGCGTCCAGAAGCCGCCCGAAGCTTTCCCGTTCCTCGTCGGAGAAGCCCGCGTTGCCCCGGTTGGAGGCGGGATTTTTCAGGTCAATCTCCTGATGGGCGACGTTCAGGTCGCCGCAGGCGATGACAGGCTTTTCCCTGTCCAGCTCGCTGAGGTATGCCCGAAAGGCTTCGTCCCACTTTAACCGGTGGTCGATGCGGGCAAGCCCCCGCTGGGCGTTGGGGGTGTAGCAGGTGACGAGGAAAAAGCCGGGATATTCCAGCGTAATGAGCCGCCCCTCGGTGTCCAGCTCCGGCTGTCCAAGACCGTAGCGCACGGAGACGGGAGCTTGCTTCGCGAAGATGGCCGTGCCGGAATAGCCCTTTTTCTCGGCGTAGTTCCAGTATTGGCTGTAGCCATCCAAAGGAAGGTCGATCTGTCCCGCTTGGAGCTTCGTCTCCTGTAAGCAGAAGAAATCCGCGTCCAGAGCGTTGAAGGCGTCCAGAAAGCCCTTGCCCACACAGGCGCGCAGGCCGTTTGTATTCCATGAAATGAATTTCATTTGGTTTCCTCCGTTGTGGAAGCGGTACTGTCGTCAATGAGGGTCAGACTGTCCCGGCTCATGGTGACGCTTCGGCTTCCGCTGGTGATGGTGACCCCGTCCCCGCCGGTGATGGACAGGGTGGTCATGGTCAGACAGGCGCAGGCAAGGGTGAATTCCGTGTCCGTCATGGTAAAAGAGGTGTCTGTCAGCTCCAGCGTGATGGTGCCGTCCTGCCGGTTTACCCCAAGAAGCCGCGTACCCCATGGCAGGGGAGAGACCAGCTCGTCGCTGGACGGGCCGATCAGGTACAGGGAAAGAAGGTAGTGCAGATCATCCGCGTGGCCGGAAGCCTCCCGCTGCTCGCTGGAGATCACGCCGTCCTCCGCGCCGTATTGGTATTCCCGCCGGGGATAGTAAAAGGTGACGGGGTTCTTCATCAGCTCGCCGGAACAGCCGGGCAGAAACAGGCACAGGCAGAGAAACAGATAGAAAAACCGCTTCATGACTTGTCCACCTCCGTGTCAAAGGCGGGGAAGGTGACGGTAAAGACGGAACCCTTGCCCACCGTGCTGGAAACGGCGATCTCGCCCCGGTTACGCTGGACGATGGTGCGGACGATGGCAAGTCCCAGCCCGCTGCCGCCGCTTTTCCGGGAACGGGCTTTATCCACCCGGTAAAACCGCTCGAAAATGTGCTCCAGCGCATCCTCCGGGATGCCCATGCCCGTGTCGCTGACGGTGAGCACCGCATTGTCCTCCTGACGGCCGAGATGTACCGTCAGTGTTCCGCCGGGCAGGTTGTACTTGATGCCGTTTTCCATCAGGTTGAAAACGATCTGGTACAGGTCGTCCTCCAGAATCAGGACGGGGGTGTCCTCGTCCAGCTCTAAGCAGAAGGTCACGCCCGACCAGCTGGCGTTTGTCCGGAGCATTTTCGCCACCCGCTGCACCGTGGGCGCCATATAGATGATCTCGCTTTCCTGTGGCTGGGGATTTTCGGCTCTGGTGAGGGAAAGCAGCTTGGCGGTCATGCGGTTTAAGCGGTCGGCCTCGTTGCCGATGTCCTCCACGAACTCCTTCACCGTGTCCATATCCATGTTGTTCTGCAAAATGGAATCGGTCAGCAGCTTGATGGAGGCCAGAGGGGTTTTCAGCTCGTGGGAGGCGTCGGAAACGAACTGACTGCGCTTGCGCTCGGAGGTTTGCAGCCGCTCTGTCAGGTCGTTGAATTCCTCGCCCAGAACGGTCAGCTCATCGCTGCCGCCCATGTCCACCTTGTGGGAGTAATCCCCCTCCCGGATGATGCGCATGGAGGCCATGATCCGGTTCAGACGCCGGGAGAAGGCGTTGGAAAAGGCCACGGAGAAGGCTGCGACGATAATCTCCAGCATCAGCGTGATGCGAAGCAGGGTCTGCTGGAGAGATTTGATCAGTGTGCCCTGCGTGGTATCGTACTCCGTCATGTATACGCAGCCCACCACGGTGCCATAGTAGACGATGGGGGTCGCCGCGCGGGAGTCGGTGATGCCGTCGTGGTACGTCCATGTAAAGACGTTGTTCCCCTCCGGAGCCTGCTTGCTGACGGTAAGCGCCTGTAAGATCTCCGGAAGCAGAACGTAGGTGCCCACGGAAGCGCCGCTGCTGTCATACAGCGCCGCGCCGCTGTGGTCGGTGACCACGAGCCGGGTGACCTTCAGACTTTCCAGCTGATTGACGATGCCGGTAACGGTGGAGCTGTTCAGCACCTCAAGGGTGGAAATTTCGTCGGAAGCAAGCAGACATTTTTCAATCATGGAAGCTTCCTTGCTCTGGTAGAACAGCTTGTGGCTGACGCCGGAGCAGTAGATATTCAGAAAAAACAGCACGACCAGCGTGACCACAACATAGGTCATGGCATACCGGAACTGGGTATTGCCATAGCCCCGGAAGCCGGTCTTTTTACTTGCGGAAATAATAGCCAACGCCCCATTTCGTTAAAATGTACTTCGGCTCTGCCGGATTTTCCTCCAGCTTTTCCCGCAGACGGCGAATGTGGACGTCCACGGTGCGGATGTCGCTGCGGTATTCATAAGCCCAGATGGTGTCCAGCAGCGCTTCCCGGGAGTAGACCCGGTTGGGATTGCGCATGAGAAATTCAATGACGTCGAATTCCTTTGCGGTCAGGTCGGCCAGCTGGCCGTTCCGGTAGGCGTTCCGGGCGTCCAGGTCCAGCGTGATGGTGCCGATGGTCAGGCTGTTTCCCGCGGCCTTTTCCTCGGTGCGTCCGGCGCGGCGCAGCAGGGCGCGGATTCTCGCCTTCAGCTCTAAGATGTTAAAGGGCTTGGTCAGGTAATCGTCCGCTCCGTGGTCGAAGCCGATAAGCTTGTCCATGTCGTCGCCCTTGGCGGTGAGCATGATGATGGGCACGTCGGAAAACTCCCGAATCTTGGCGCAGGCGGAAAGGCCGTCCATGTTGGGCATCATCACGTCCAGCACCACAAGGTCGGGGTGCTGGGTCTGCACGGCCTGCACGGCTTCCAGACCGTCGCTGCCGGTGATGACCTCGTAGCCCTCGTTCTGCAAATTAAAGCGAATGCCCTTTACCAGAAGGGCCTCGTCGTCCACAACTAAAATTTTCATTTTCATCCTCCGATTGTAATAAGGTCAAGTATGGCTTCCAGACGCTTTTCTCCGATACCCTCCACGTTCTTAAGCTCATCGGTGGAAAGAAAGCTGCCGTTTTCCTCCCGGTATGCAATGATGCGCTGGGCAAGAACCTCTCCGATGCCGGGAAGTGCTGTGAGCTGCTCCGTGTCCGCCCGGTTGATGTCGATGGGGAACGTAACGGCCACTGTTTCCGGGGTGGTCGGCTCCGGAAGGGTGGTCTGGGGCGGGGACGTCTGCATGGAAGCGGGAACGGATAACTCCACGCTGCCGTGATTGCCGTTTCTGCCCAGAAAGAAGCCAAGGGTGAATACGGCGAAAAGAAGGGTTACGGCGATCAAAATGCTGAGCCGTGGTTTTTTCATGGGAATCTGCCTCCCGGATTGACTAGAGGGGGAAAAGCTGTTATAATATCTCCATCATTATACACGACTTTTCACCGCCGGACAAGTCCGGTGAAGAAATATTGAGGGGAAAATATGAAAAAATTGAGATTGCTAAGCTTGCTCCTGTGCGCCGCGCTCCTTTGTCAGATGGCGGTTCCGGCGTCTGCCGCGGAAACCGGCGCGTCTGCCCAGGAGACGCAGCCCGCCGAGCAGCAGGCTGCCCAGATCCCCTTCGGCCGGGTCTGCATCGATAACGGCTGCCGCACTCTGAACGGTATGCGCCCTCTGGCGGGAAGCGACAGCCGGCTGGATACGGCGCTGGCGGCCTTCGCCTATGAGACGAATACCGAGACAGTCATCTACTCCTATAACCCCGATACCAAGCTGCCCACCGGTACCCTTGCCAAGATAGTCACGGCGCTGGTGGCGATCGAGAACAGCAATCTGGACGACATTGTCACCTGCTCTGACGGCATCCAGTCCAAGGTGCCGGGAAGCAGTCTGAAAATGAAGCCAAATCTGAAAAGCGGCGAGCAGCTGACTGTGAACGATCTGCTTCACGCGCTGCTGATGATCGGCGCCAATGATGCCGCCGTGGCGCTGGCGGAGCATGTGGCCGGTACGACTGACCGCTTCAAGGAAATGATGAACGACCGCGTCAGGCAGATGGGCTGCATCAGCACGGAGTTCGGCAACATTTCCGGTCTGGATACGGCGACGTCCTACACCACCGCCCGGGAAATGGTGAAGATCACCATGGAAGCGACGAAAAATGAGACTTTCGCGGAAATTTTCAAGACGGGAACCTATAAAATTCCCGCAACGAATCTTGTGAGTGACGAGCGCCCTCTTACTACCACAAACTATCTGGTTGACGACCACGTCATCACACAGTTCATGAGCTCCCGCTATACCGGCGGCATTGCCAGCTATACGGAGAATTCCGGGGCGAGCATCGTCGGCACAGCGGAACACAATAACATGCGGGTCATTTTTGTGGTTTTGGGAGCTGCCCGTAAGACGACCGAGAAGGGCATCGTGGAAACCTATGGTAACTTTGAAGAAATAACCGAACTTGCCAATTACGTTTTCAACAACTATAAGGTCAACCGCATCATTTACGACGGCATGGCGGTGAACCAGTGGCCGGTGTCCGGCGGTGAATGTCAGGTAGTGGGACAGTCCTTCACGGATGTGGATACTGTGGTTCCCGCCGGTGTTCAGATGAAGAATTACGTCATGAACTACACCGTGGAGGGCGGCGGCCTGACCGCGCCTATCAAGAAGGACGATAAGATCGCCACGATGGAGGTCTGGTATCAGAATTCCTGCGTCACGGAGGTGGAGCTGTACGCCATGGCGGACGTCCGGGCGACGGGGGACACCGGCGTGTCCATCCGCTCCAACGGAGAGAAGGACGGCGTCGGCGGCTCCGGGGTGCTGTCCACCATCGGAACCATCTGCGTGATCGGTCTGGGACTTGTGGGCGCGTATCTGGCATTCAATTCCTTTATGCGCTCCCGCATCCGCGCCCAGCGCCGCCGGAGACGGGCAGAACGCAGGAGGAGCCGGTAACGATGCTGAACTGGGACGGACTGAAAAGCGTCTGCGCCGACTGCACCCGCTGCGGCCTGTGCGAGACGAGGCATAACGTGGTGTTCGGCGTGGGAAAAGAGGACGCGGACATCATGTTCGTGGGGGAAGGCCCCGGGGAACAGGAGGACTTGAAAGGTCAGCCCTTTGTCGGCCCGGCGGGAAAGCTGCTGGACGACATGCTGTGCATCATTGACCTGAGCCGGGAGACGAACTGCTATATTGCCAACATCGTCAAGTGCCGCCCGCCCCACAACCGTGACCCGCTGGAGACGGAACAGGACGCCTGCATCGGCTATCTGCGCAATCAGGTGGCGCTGGTAAAGCCGAAGATCATCGTCTGTCTTGGGCGCATCGCCGCCAAGCGGCTGATCGACGCGGACTACCGCATTACGAGGCAGCACGGCCAGTGGGTGGAACGGAACGGCGTCTGGATGACGGCGATATACCACCCGTCGGCGCTGCTGCGGGATGTATCCAAGCGCCCGGAGACCTTTGATGATCTGCTCGCCATCCGGGCAAAAATCCGGGAAATAGATGCAAATATGTGAAAAATCCGCTGTTTTCGTTTCCGAAAACAGCGGATTCTGCTCGTTAACAAACGGAATCGTTGCTGCCTTATGAAGAAATTGCATTATGGCTGCCGGTGACGGAAAACTCTACCCACTCGGCAATGTTCGTGGCATGGTCGCCGATGCGCTCAAAGTATTTGGCGATCATCAGCAGGTCAAGGGCGTATTCTCCCTCGGCGGGGTTCTTGGCGATCATGTCGATCAGACCGCTCTTGATCCGGGTGAAGTAGTTGTCCACCACGTCGTCGTGCATCTGCACGGCCTTGGCGAGATATACGTCCTGCTTGACGTAGGCGTCCACGCTGTCCGTGACCATGGCAATGGTCTCCTTTGCCATCTCCCGGATCTTGGGGTATTCTTCATGGGGATGGGCGATCATGCAGGGGATGATCTCCACAATGTCCTCCGCCTGATCTCCAATACGCTCCATGTCCGTGATCATTTTCAGCGCGGCGGAGACGGCACGCAGGTCCCGCGCCACCGGCTGTTGGCGCAGAAGCAGACGCATACAGATGGTCTCGATGGTGCGCTCCTCTTCGTCGATCTTCGCGCCGACCTTGGAGACCTTCTCCCCCAGCTCTTTCGTGTAGGAACCCAGCGCCTGCGTGGCAAGGGAGATGATCTCCTCGCACAGGGAACCCATTTCCGTCAGTTCCTGATTCAGCAGCAGAAGCTGCTCTTCAAATAATTCCCGCATTATCCGAACCTCCCCGTGATGTAATCTTCTGTCCGTTTGTCCAGAGGCTGAGAGAAAATCTGTTCCGTTCCGCCGAATTCCACCAGCTCGCCCAACAGGAAGAACGCGGTGTAATCGGAGATACGGACAGCTTGCTGCATGTTGTGGGTGACGATGACGATGGTATAGTCTTTCTTGAGAGACGCGGCCAGTTCCTCAATTTTCAAGGTGGAAATGGGGTCAAGAGCGGAGGTCGGCTCGTCCATGAGAAGTACCTTCGGCTCCACCGCCAAGGCTCTCGCGATGCAAAGCCGCTGCTGCTGGCCGCCGGAAAGACCCAGAGCATTCTTTTTCAGCCGGTCTTTTACCTCGTCCCAGATGGCGGCGTCCCGGAGGGAGCACTCCACGATCTCGTCCAGCTTGGCCTTGTTGTGAATGCCGTGGGTGCGGGGGCCGTAGGCGATGTTGTCGTAAATGCTCATGGGGAAGGGGTTGGGCTTCTGGAACACCATGCCCACTTCCTTGCGCAGGTTGTTGACCTCTGCCTGAAAAATGTCCTTGCCCTCGTAGCGCACGTCTCCCGTGATCCTCACGCCGGGGATCAGGTCGTTCATGCGGTTCAGGGTTTTTAAGAATGTGGATTTGCCGCAGCCGGAGGGGCCGATGAGGGCGGTGATGCTGTGTTCCGGGACAGCAATGTTGATGGATTTCAGTGCCTGGATATCCCCGTACCAGAGACACAGATTTTTCGCGGTAATAATGTCAGCCAATTCGATTCTTCCTCCCATAATACTTACTTACCAGAGACGCGGACAGGTTAATGAGAAATGCCAGCACCATCAGAATGGCGGCAATGGCAAAGGCGACTCCGAATTCTCCCTGCTCCTTGGCGTAGACGTACAGGGCAACCGTCAATGTCGCGCCCGCGCTGTTTCTCGCAGCCCAGAAGCCGCCCACCACATGGGCAAATCCGGCGGTGAACAGCAGCGCGGCAGACTCACCCAGAATGCGGCCGATGGAAAGGATGCAGCCGGTGACGATTCCGTCCACGCAGTTGGGAAGCACCACCGTGCGGATGACCCGCCACTTTCCCGCGCCCAGACCGAACGCGCCCTCCCGGTAGCTCTGGGGCACGGTTTTCAGGCTTTCCTGCGTGTTGCGCATGATGGTGGGCAGGTTCATGATGACGAGGGTCAGCGCGCCTGCCAGCAGGGAAGTGCCCATATTGTTGGAAAACAGCAGCATGCCCACAAGACCGTAGATGATGGAGGGAATACCGGAGAGGGTCTCGGCGGCGTACTCAATGACCGCGACGACCTTCTTGTTATGGGCGTACTCCGTCAGGTAGATCGCCGCGCCAACGCCCAGAGGGAGCACCAGAATCAGGGTGTAAATGATGATGTACAGGGTATTGAGAATGTCCGGCAGAATGCCAATGCGGTCGGCAAGGTAGCTGGGCTTGGTGCTGAGCAGCTCCCATGTGATGTTGGGAACGCCCTTCGCCAGAACGTAGACCATGAGAAACAGGGTCAGTCCGGCGGTCAGCGCGGTGGCAAGATACATCCCGCCCCGAACCGTCCAGAGAAACAGCTTTCGTTTTTTGGAAATCATTTTGCTTTGTCTCCCTTCAGGAAGAAATTCAGAGCGGCGTTGATGAGCATGATGAACAGGAACAGCACCAGCGCGATGGAGAACAGCGCCTGTTTTTGCAGGCCGCTGGAATAGGACATTTCGCTTGCCACGGCGGTGGTGAGGAAGCGGACGCTCTGAAACAGGGAAGTGGGCATATTGGGGACGTTGCCTGCCACCATCATGACGGCCATGGCCTCGCCGATGGCTCTACCCACGCCCAGCACTACAGCGGCGGCAATGCCGCTTTTGGCGGCGGGGACAGAGACACGGAAGTAAGTCTCCTCAGGCGTCGCGCCAAGCGCAAGGGAAGCGTCCTCGTATTCCTTCGGCACCGCTTCCAGTGCAGTGATGGACATTTTGATAATGGAGGGCAGAATCATCACAGCGAGGACGATGATGGCGGCGAACAGGCTGGAGCCGTCGGGAATGTGGAAGAGCTTCCGCAGTCCCGGCACCAGCACCATCATGCCGACAAGGCCGTAAACCACGGAGGGGATGCCCGCCAGCATGGAGACTGCCTGCTCCATAAAGCGTTTGACGGGCTTTGGCGCCATTTTCGCCAGATACACCGCCGTCAGGAATCCGATGGGTACGCCGATGATGACGGCTCCGGCGGTTCCGTAGACGCTGGTAAGAATAAAGGGAAGAATGCCGTATTCCGGCTGCGCCGCCGTGGACGCCCATTTCTTGCCGAACAGGAAATGGAACAGGCCGATCTGACGGATGGCGGGAATTCCGGAAATAATTAAGTATATGGTGATCAGAAGCACGCAGCCCACGGTGATCAGTCCGAGAATCAGGAAAATACCGTGGACGACGGCCTCAAAAATGTTTGATTTATGTTTCATGTTATCAGCCTTTCGAGAAGGTTTACCATCTTACCGAATTGAGAAAACGGCAGTTGGCTCCCCCAATGGGGGAGCCTTTGTTCGCTTGTTTTAGCCGTTGGCGGGAACTACGCCGGAAGCGGTGATGATGTCATTGGCCTGACCCTTGGTGGCGTAGTCGAAGAACGCCTGAGCAACGGGGCTCAGCGCAACGTCTTCCTTGGTGACCAGCACGAAGGGACGCTGGATGAGGTAGGTGCCGTCCTTAACGGTCTCCTCGGTGGGAGTCACGCCCGCGACCTTCAGAGCTTTGACGGAATCCTTGACGGAGGCGAGAGAGGCGTAGCCGATGGCGTCGGGGTTCTGGGCGACGGCGGTGATGACGTCGCCGGTGGAGGTCAGCTCCTGACGGTACTTGCACTTGTCAACGGTCTCGGTCAGTTCCTCGAAGCCGCTGCGGGTGCCGGAGCCGGCTTCACGACCCACCAGAACGATCTCAGCGTCAGCGCCGCCGACCTCGGACCAGTTGGTGATCTCGCCGGTGTAGATCTTGGCGATGGTCTCGATGTCCAGATCTTCCACAGTGTTGGCGGGGTTGACGATCACGGCGATGCCGTCGTAGGCAAGGACGGTGCCGACCAGACCGGACGCAACCTCGGAATCCTTCAGAGCACGGGAGGACAGTCCGATGTCGCAGCGGCCTTCGGAAACGGCGGTGATGCCGGAGCCGGAGCCGGTGGGGTTATAGGTGAAGTTTACGCCGGAGTTCGCTTCCATGAAGGCTTCACCCAAAGCGCCGATGACCTTCTCCATAGAGGTGGAGCCGTCGGTGGCGACGGTGCCGGAGAGCGCGGCGGGGGCTTCGGTCTGAGGAGCGGCGGTCGTCTGTGCCGCAGTCTCGGCAGGAGCGGCGGTGGGGGCGGGCTGGCTCTGAGAGCAGCCGGCCATGGCGACAACAAGCATGGCAATCAGTGCAATGGAAATGACTTTTTTCATAATCTTACTTCTCCTTGTAGGCTTTATTTTTGATGTACTCGGGATTTATCCTACGATTCGCATTTTACTAGTCTATTGTAAATTCCAAAATCTTCGGTATGTAAAATCAAAATTAAAAAGCAAAGCGAATTGTAAAGAATGAAAAGTCCTTGACAGAGACGCACGATTCTTCTAAAATAGGAGCGAAGGGTGATACCGCCCTCCATTGGATAGACAATACTTTCGCGGAAAAGGAGACGCTATGTATCGTATTTTGGATTTGAATCCCCAGCTTGAGCCTTTCGCCGGGGATATTGATTTGCGGATGCACCTGTACCGGTCGGCAAAAAAACGTATTCTGTCCGAGGGGCAGAGCCTGAATGATTTTGCCAACGCTCACATGTACTTTGGCTTCCATCACGTGGATGGCGGCTGGTACTACCGGGAGTGGGCGCCCAGCGCCTACCAGCTGTATCTGGAGGGCGAATTCAACGGCTGGAACCAGACCTCCCACCCGCTGACCAATCTGGGCAACGGCAACTGGGAGCTGTATCTCCCCGGCGACGACGCCCTGTGGGACGGCTGCAAGGTCAAGACTGTGGTGGACGCCAACCTGACCCGCACGGAGCACATCCCCCTGTATGCCCGCCGGGTGGTGCAGAACAAGCAGAACATCACCTTCGAGTGCGAGGTGGTGGATGACCGTAAGGCATTCCCGTGGACGGACAAGGGCTTTACCGGCGAGGACGAGCTGTATATCTATGAGGCCCACATCGGCATGGCGCAGGAGGAGGGCAAGGTTGGTTCCTACCGGGAGTTTGCCGACAACATCCTGCCGAGAATCCACAAGGCGGGGTACAATACCCTCCAGCTCATGGCCATTATGGAGCATCCCTATTACGGCTCCTTCGGCTATCAGGTGAGCAGTTTCTTCGCCGCTTCCTCATGGTTCGGAAAGCCGGAAGACCTGAAATATCTGGTGAACAAGGCGCACGCCATGGGCATCCGGGTGCTGCTGGACGTGGTGCATTCCCACGCCGTCAGGAATACCGCCGAGGGCATCAACATGTTCGACGGCACCACATGGCAGTTCTTCCACGACGGCCCCAAGGGCGACCATCCTGCGTGGGGAACAAAGTGCTTTGACTACGGCAAGACCGGCGTTATCCACTTCCTGCTGTCCAACCTGAAATTCTGGATGACGGAGTACCATTTTGACGGCTTCCGCTTTGACGGCGTGACCTCCATGCTGTACCATGACCACGCCCTCGGTACGGACTTCACCTCCGACGGCAAGTATTTCTCCTACAACACCGACACCGAGGCGGTGACGTATTTGCAGCTTGCCAATGAGCTGATCCGTCAGGTGAACCCCAAGGCCATCACCATCGCCGAGGACATGTCCGGTATGCCCGGCATGTGCCTGCCCATTGCGGACGGCGGCATCGGCTTTGATTACCGGCTGGGTATGGGACTGCCGGATATGTGGATCAAGGCGGTGAAGGGGCAGGACGAGTTCTGGGACATCAATCAGATGTGGGGCAGTATGTGCCTGCGCCGTCCCGGAGAGAAAACCGTGGCCTATGTGGAGTCCCACGACCAGGCGCTGGTGGGCGACCAGACGATGATCTTCCGCCTGGCCGGTGCGAACATGTACACCGACATGAACAAGGACTGCCACAACCCTGTGATCGACCGCGCCATTGCCCTGCACAAGATGATTCGTCTGTTCACTCTGTCCGGCGGCGGAGAAGCGTACCTCAACTTTATGGGCAACGAATTCGGCCACCCCGAATGGATCGACTTCCCCCGGGAGGGCAACGGCTGGAGCTTCCATTACTGCCGCCGCCAGTGGAGCCTGAAGGACAACGGAATGCTCAAATACCAGTGGCTGGGCGACTTTGACGAAGATATGGTTCGTTTGACCAAGGAAAACCGGATTTTCGACCAGCGAATGGCAGACCTGCTGCTGATGAAAGCGCCGGAGCAGACCCTTGCCTACTACCGCCACGGGCTGGTGTTCGTGTTCAACTTCCACTTCGGTAATTCCCTGAATAACGTTCTTGTCCCGGTGCGCCAGCCGGGCGAGTACACGGTGGTTCTGTCTACCGACGACGAAAAGTACGGCGGCTTTGGAAACGTGGCAAAAAAGACCTACGCTACCAAGCGTTTTGACGGCAGGGACTACATTGAACTGTACATCCCCGCGAGAACCGGCTTCGTGCTGAAGGAAAAGGTGATTCTTCCCGAAACGCCCGCAGCCCCGAAAAAAGCAGCAAAATAACGGAAGACGGCGTGACCGGGTTCGGTCACGCCGTTTTTGTGCGAAAATATGCAGTAAAACAAATTGACGTGTGCAGGAAACTTTGTGCATTTCATAGATTTCTTGACTTTTGAAACGAAAAATGAATTTTTGCCCAATCTGATGTTGCATTTTTGGGGCTTTGGACATATAATATACACGTAAAACTTGTCAAAATGCCGAAAGGATGATCGATATGACTCCCTATTCCTGCATGACCCGGGAAGAACTGGAACGTGAATACGGCAGTGTGCTGGCGTCCTATGAAGCCTGCAAGGCGCAGGGGCTGAAGCTGAATATGGCCCGCGGTAAGCCCGCGACGGAACAGCTGGACATGGTCAGCGGCCTGCTGACTGTATTGCAAACCCCTGAGGATTGCTACGATGACGGCGTGGACGCCCGGAATTACGGCGAGCTGGCGGGTATTCCCAGCGCCCGGAGATATTGGGCGGATGTGCTGGGCTGCAAGGCGGATCAGGTGTTCGTCGGCGGCGCGGCTTCCCTGAATATGATGTTCGACGTGGTGTCCCGTGCCTACACCCACGGCCTGCTCCACAGCCCCAAGCCATGGTGCCGGGAGGAAAAGGTGAAATTTCTCTGCCCCGCCCCCGGATATGACCGGCATTTCCAGATCGGCGAGTTCTTCGGCGCGGAGCTGATTCCCGTCCCCATGACTCCCGAAGGCCCGGATATGGACGTGGTGGAGGAGCTGGTGAAGGACCCGCAGGTCAAGCTCATATGGACGGTTCCCAAATACTCCAACCCCGACGGAATTATTTACTCCGACGAGACCATCCGCCGCTTTGCCCACCTGAAGCCCGCTGCCCCGGACTTTGCCATCATCTGGGACAACGCCTATGGCGTCCACGAATTCGAGGGCGACTATGTCCCGTTCCCGGACATCCTGTCCCTGTGCGACGAGGCGGGACGGCCGGATATGGTCTATGAGTTCGCGTCCACCTCCAAGATCACCTTTGCCGGCGGCGGCATTTCCTGCATGGCTGCCAGCGAGGCCAATATCTGCTATTTCACCGGTATTTTCGGCGTGCAGATGATCTCCTACGATAAGGTCAACCAGCTGCGCCATGTGCGTTTTCTGAAGGACAAGGCGCACACCCTGGAGATCATGAAGCTCCACGCATCCGTCATGGCACCGAAATTTGAGTGCGTCGCAAAATGGCTGAACCGGGAGATTAGGCCATTGGGCATTGCCCATTGGAACGACCCGAAGGGCGGCTATTTCGTCAGCCTGTTTGCCATGCCCGGCACGGCGAAGCGGGTCTGGACGCTGTGCAAGGAGGCTGGTGTGGTGCTGACCAACGCCGGTGCGACCTACCCCTACCGCAACGACCCGGACGACTCCAACCTCCGCATTGCTCCCAGCCTGCCCCCGGTGGCCGAGCTGGAAAAGGCCATGGAGGTGCTGTGCCTGAGCCTGCGTCTTGCGGCGCTGGAAAAGCTGCTGGCAAAATAAATACACCGCATACGGGACGGCGTGGCTTCGGCCACGCCGTCCTTAAGCTGTCAAAAAAGGCCGTTGGCCTTTTTTGACAAAGGAGTTGCAGTCTGCTGCGCGCACTCCTTGGCCGCCGCAGGCGGCCAACTCGCACACTTCGCAGCCTGTAAGGTATTTTCTGTCAGGTACACGCCCCGACAGAAAATGATTTAATTTTATTTGCCGCCTGCGGGCGGCAAACTCTGCGAGGCTTTTTTGGCACACTGACGACGGCGTGGCTTCGGCCACGCCGTCTTTTCGTATTCAAAAATTTCTTGAGAATTCTCCCGAAATGTGTTAGGTTTTGAGTTGAAAATCCTTCTATCAGGGTGAAGGACAAAACACAGGAGGTGCGTTGAATGAACGATGAACAAATCATACAGCTGTTCTTCACCCGAAACGAAGACGCCATCCGGCAGACGGACGACCGGTATGGCGCGAAGCTCACAAGGCTGTCGGAGAATATCGTGGGAAGCCGGGAGGACGCGCAGGAGTGTGTCAATGACACCTACTTCAAGGCGTGGGACACCATTCCGCCCACGAAACCGGTTCATTTTTTTGCCTATCTCGCAAAAATCTGCCGCCACTTCGCCTTTGACAGGCTGGACTGGAACAACGCGGCAAAGCGCAAGGCCGAGGTCGTCGCGCTGACGCAGGAGATGGAGGCGTGCATTCCCGGTCATTGGCAGGAAACGGACGTGAGAAGCGCCGAGATCAGCCGGTTGGTGGGCAGCTTTCTATGGAAGCAGACGGCGGACAACCGGATGATTTTTGTCCGGCGGTACTGGTACGGCGACAGCGTCAGCGAAATTGCTCTGCGCTATGAGATCAGCCAGAGCGCCGTGCTGATGCGACTGTCCCGGATGCGGGAAAAGTTGGCGGTTTACTTAAAAAAGGAGGGTTTTCAGGTATGACAGGTAAGGATATGCTGCAGGGCATTCAGAATCTGGATGCGGAACTGATCGAGGAATCGGAATTCGGAACATTCGGGAAGGGAAAAGCAAGGGGCTTCGGCAAGAAAAAGCTGCTGTTCATTCTGGCGGCGGCGCTGGTTATGGCCACCATGACGGCGGCAGCGGCCATCACCCGCTGGACGGCGACCATGCAGTACGGAAACAACGGCGGCACAACACAGCAGATCTCCGAGCAGGTCAAGAAACAGGCAGAGCAAAGCGGCCTGTCCGTGACGCCCATCGAGACGAAGAACGGGAAAAAGGAAGCCGTTTCCGCGACGGACAACGGCATCACCGTCACCCTCGCCCAGACGCTGATGGATCAGTACGGCGGCAGAGCCATTTTCCGCATTGAGGGTTTACAGCTGGAAGAAGGGCAGGCACCTTGGGCATGGTGGGACTACCGGGTGGACGGAGAAGTGATGCCCATGGGCTGGGGCGCTCAGTTTTTTGACGGCGTGCTTTGGGATGCCGATCACAATCCCACATATGCAAAGAACGGTCAGCCGGTTCCCCGGGTGGGAGAAGACCAACAGCTGCTTCTGGACTATCAGCTGGCCGACGGGAGCATTGAATTCAGTATCGATTTTGCATTCTCTCCGGATGAGTGCCTGTTTGGAAAGGAAATGGCCGTGACCTTCACCGGCTTCGGCATTCAGGGCGAGAAGTTTGAAGACGAGGATATCATGACCACCCCCGGCACTTGGGAGCTGCGCTGGAAGCTGGAAGGCACCACGCAGGCACCGAAAAAGTGGACGCCCAACGCCAAAGTCGGTGATCTGTGGGACGTAACGCTCCTTGAGGCGGAAATCGGCCAGTACAGCATGAAGTTCGCCTTCCGGCTGGGGGATGAATATACGGACAATGTTGATTTTACGGAGAAAACGGGCTGGTCGCCGACCCCGGTGAGCATCCGTCTGAAGGACGGCACCGACATTCGGCCTTACGGCAACGGCGGCGGATCCTGGGATGCCGACAGCCACACGTACACGTGCATCAAGCATACCCTCAACATGGTTCTCGATCCGGAACAGATCGCAGGCGTGAGCTTCTACAACGGCAGCGAACTGAACGATCAGGGCAAACGGGTGAGTAAGCCGTATTACTATGTTCCTTTTGAATAAGCAAAAGGCAGGACACCAATCGGTGTCCTGCCTTAAACTTATACTGCGGCGGTTTCTTCCTCGGCCAGACGCTTTTTCGCGGTGGAGAGCATCAGCTTGATGCGGTTGAGCTGATTGACCTCCGACGCACCGGGGTCGTAGTCCACGGCTACGATGTTGGACTGGGGATAGGCTTTTTTCAGCGCCTTGATGACGCCCTTGCCCACAACGTGGTTGGGCAGGCACGCGAAGGGCTGAATGCACACGATGTTGGGCGTGCCGGAGAGAACCAGCTCCGCCATTTCTCCCGTGAGGAACCACCCTTCGCCGTACTGGTTGCCGATGGAGAGGAAGGGCTTGGCCAGCTCTGCTACCTGCTCAATGGGCATGGGCGGCTCAAAGCGGCGGCTCTTTTCCAGCGCGTCCAGGGCGGGCTTGCGTATCAGCCGAATTGCGTCCACGCCGAGCTTCGCCGTGGCGGCGCTTGTCCAGCCCGCGCCTAAGAATTCATGCTTGTAATCGCCATTGTACACGCAGTAGTTCAGAAAGTCCATCAGGTCAGGCACCACGGCCTCCGCCCCCTCGGCTTCCAGAAGATCGACCAGATGGTTGTTGGCCAGGGGCATATACTTGACCAGAATCTCGCCCACCACGCCGACTCGCGGCTTGCGCAGGGTTTCGTCAATGGGAAGATTGTCAAAGGCTTCCACAATGCCGCTGCAAACCGCCTTATACGACCATTTGCTCTTGCTGTTTACAAGCGAATCAATGGCGATTTCCAGCCACTTCTGATGAAGTGCGTTGGCGGAACCCTTCTCTTTCTCGTAGGGACGCACCCGGTACAGGCAGCGCATGAACAGGTCGCCGTAGACGACACCGCGAAGCGCGGTGAACAGAAGGCCGGGGGAGAGCTTGAAGCCCTCGTTGGTCTCCATGCCGTTGGTGTTCAGGGAGATGACCGGGATATGGCCAAGTCCCGCCTTGTCCAGCGCTCGGCGGATGAAGCCCACGTAGTTGCTCGCCCGGCAGCAGCCGCCGGTCTGGGTCATCATCACGGCCAGCTTGTCCGTGTCGTATTTCCCGGAAAGCACCGCGTCCATGATCTGCCCCACCACGGTGATGGAGGGAAAGCAGGCGTCGTTGTTCACGAATTTCAGACCCATGTCGATAGCGGCGCGGTTGTCGTTGGCAAGCACTTCGATGTGATAGCCGTACTTTTTGAAGATCGGCTCCAGCAGGTCAAAGTGAATGGGGCTCATCTGGGGGGCGAGGATGGTGTAGCCGGATTGGTACATTTCCTTGGTGAATTCCGACCGGTGATAAGCGGCGGGCTTGGGCTGGGGGTGGATGCCCCGCGCCTGACGCTGGTTCATGGCGGCAAGCAGACTGCGGATGCGGATACGGGCAGCGCCCAGATTGTTCACCTCGTCGATTTTCAGGACGGTGTAGAGCTTGTTGCTGCCCTCCAGAATTTCGCACACCTGATCGGTGGTGACAGCGTCCAGACCGCAGCCGAAGGAATTCAGTTGGATCAGCTCTAAGTCCTCTCGGTTCCGCACGAACTCTGCCGCGCTGTACAGCCGGGAATGGTAGACCCACTGGTCGTTGACCCGGAGGGGGCGCTCGGGGGTGAAATCGATGGGCAGGCTGTCCTCGGTGAGGACGGCAAGGTCATAAGAGGCAATCATTTCCGGGATACCGTGGTTGATTTCGGGGTCAATGTGATAGGGTCTGCCAGCCAGAACGATGCCCCGCGCGTGATTTTCCGCCATCCATTGCAGCGCCTTTTGCCCCTCTGCACGAACGTCGGCCTTGGCGCGCTGCTGTTCTTCCCATGCCTTGTGGACGGCAGCGCGGACTTCCTTCCCGTCGATGCCCCATTCTTCCTTACACAGAGCGGCCAGCCGGTCGGCGGCGATTTTTTCGCTGGTGAAGGCGAGGAAGGGGCGGATGTAGCGGACTTCGCCGTCGGCCACGGCTTCCACGTTGTTTTTCAGATTCTCCGGGTAGGAGACCACGATGGGGCAGTTGTAGTGATTCTGTGCGCCGGGGGTCTCCTGATGCTCGTAGAACACGCAGGGGTGGAAGATGGTCTTGACGCCCTCGTTGATGAGCCACTGCACGTGACCGTGGGAGAGCTTGGCGGGGTAGCACTCGGATTCCGAGGGGATGGACTCCATGCCCAGCTCGTAAATTTTTCGGTTGGACTTGGGGGAGAGAACCACCCGGAAGCCCAGTTCCCGGAAAAATGTCGCCCAGAAGGGGTAGTTTTCGTACATATTCAGCACTCTGGGAATGCCGATGACGCCCCGGGTGGGATTTTCCAGCGGGGGATAGTCGAACATCCGCTTCAGCTTATAGGCCGTCACGTTGGGGCCTTTCCGACCGGTTCCGGTGCCGCCTAAGCCCTTTTCGCAGCGGTTGCCGGTGATATGGCGGCGTCCGCCGGGAAATTTGTTGATGGTCAGCATACACCGGTTGGAACAGCCGCCGCAGCGAGTGGTGGAGGTGGTGTAGGTCAGATTCAGAATGTCGTTCAGGGGTAGGGTGGTGCTTTCCTGACCGTGATAGCGTTCCCGCGCCACCAGCGCCGCGCCAAAGGCACCCATGATGCCGGAAATATCGGGGCAGGTGGCCTCCACGCCGGCAATCTTCTCAAAGGCGCGAAGCACCGCCTGATTGTAGAACGTGCCGCCCTGCACCACGATGTGTCTGCCAAGGTCGGCGGGGTCTGCCAGCTTGATGACCTTGTAAAGGGCATTCTTGATGACGGAGTAGGCAAGTCCTGCGGAAATGTCCTGCACCGTGGCGCCCTCTTTCTGGGCTTGCTTGACGTTGGAATTCATGAACACGGTGCAGCGGGTGCCGAGATCAATGGGATTTTTGGCGAACAGTGCCTCTTTGGCAAACCCTTCTGCGCTGTAGCCAAGGGAATTGGCGAAGTTTTCGATGAAGGAGCCGCACCCGGAGGAGCAGGCTTCGTTCAGCAGAATAGTGTCCACGCTGCCGTTTTTCAGCTTGACGCACTTCATATCCTGCCCGCCGATGTCCAGCACGCAGTCCACCTCCGGGTCAAAAAACGCGGCGGCGGTGCAGTGGGCGATGGTTTCCACCTCGCCCTCGTCCAGACAGAAAGCAGATTTCAGGAGGGATTCTCCGTAGCCTGTGGAGCAGGAGCGGGCGATGTGCGCGCCCTCGGGCAGCTCGTCCCGGAGACGCGCCATGGCATCCATGGCGGTGCGGATGGGATTGCCCTGATTGTTGGCGTAATAGGAAAAGAGAAGCTGGCCGTCGCTGCCGATGAGCGCCACCTTCGTGGTGGTGGAACCGGCGTCAATGCCGAGGAAACAGTCGCCCTGATACCCGGACAGGCTCTCCCGGCGGACGACGGCTTTGCTGTGGCGGGCGCAGAATGCCTGATGGTCTTCCCGCGTGGCGAACAGGGGGTCGAGACGCTTTAATTCAAAGGCCATTTCCACGCCCTTGTCCAGCCGGTCGATCAGGCCGTCCATGCTGACGGCTTCGGCGTCGCCGGATTCCAGCGCTGCGCCCATGGCGGCGAACAGATGGGAATTTTCCGGGTCAACGGTGGTTTCGGGGGTGAGCTTCAGGGTGCGGATAAAGGCTTTTTTCAGCTCCGGCAGGAAATGCAGGGGGCCGCCCAGAAATGCCACACACCCCCGGATGGGCTTGCCGCAGGCAAGGCCGGAGATGGTCTGATTGACCACGGCCTGAAAAATGGAAGCGGCCAGGTCGGCGGTGGTCGCGCCCTCGTTGATGAGAGGCTGAATGTCGGTTTTCGCAAACACGCCGCAGCGGGCGGCGATGGGATAAATTTCCTGATAATGCTCTGCCTGCGCGTTCAGTCCGGCGGCATCGGTCTGGAGCAGGGACGCCATCTGGTCGATGAAGGAGCCGGTGCCGCCGGCGCAGACGCCGTTCATCCGTTCTTCCAGCCCGCCCCGGAAATAAATAATCTTGGCGTCCTCGCCGCCCAGTTCAATGGCCACGTCGGTCTGGGGCGCGACGGCCTGCAATGCGGAAGCGACGGCCACCACCTCCTGCACGAAGCCGATGCCCATGGCCTTGCCGAGATTGATGGAGCCGGAGCCTGTGATCTTCACCTGCAAAAGGCAGGAGCCGACCTGTTCCCGGGCTTCGGCAAGGAGTTCCTTAAGCGTCTGCTGGGTGTGGGCACAGTGGCGGCGGTATTGTCCGAATAGAATTTCCCCGTTTTCGTCCAGCAGAACGAGCTTGACGGTGGTTGAGCCGATATCAATACCGGCGCGGTATGTATTCATAGCACACTTCTCCATCTTCTGTTTTTTTGTAACAATTCTACAAAACGATATTTGATATTATAGCAAATATGTTGTAAACAAAGTGTTAATTGTGAAAAAATTTTAACCGCTTCTTTGCAAAAAGAAAGGGTCGGCCACCAAATTCTGGTGACCGACCTTAACGTCAGGTAGTTTCGTTTACAGCGGGCGCTTCCGGCTTCGCGGCTTTCTTCTTTTTGCGATGACGGTGAACCAGAAGAATGACCACCAGCAGCACAACCAATGCCGCACCGCCAGCACCGGTGATCGGCAGCCATGAGATCGATTTTTTCACTGACCCGATCAGGCAGAAGCTTTGATCGCCGTTCTCTATGGCAAAGACCAGATAGCTGCCGTCCTGGGTGTGGGAAACCTCCCGCCAGCTTCCGTCCGCGCACTTTACCATGACCCGGACATTTTTCTGTTCAGTTTCCGGCAAGTAGCGCAGCGTATCGGCTGTACCGGTGGGGAGGGTAAAGGCGTAGCCCTCCAGGAATTTGTCGTGGACACCCGGAGCGGGGCCTTTTTCCATCTTGGTCAGCTGGATGGGCGTATCGCCGGAGAAGTGGCCCTGTGCCAGCAGCGTGGGCAGTTTGCTTTCGCCAAGGGCTTTGCTCTGCACCGTTTCCAGCTCTGCGGTGTACACTGCTGGGAACGAAACATCGAAGCGGATGTCGGACAAATCGGCGTCCGCGAGACCGTCCCAGCGACCGACATAACCAGCCTTTTCGGGCAGTTTGGGAATGCTGTCCGGCGACAGCGCCTCACCGGGGGTGAGGGTGACGGTGTGCATCATACCGTCGTCATAGACGAAGCGGACGGAGATGACCTTGAAGATCGGGTCAAGACCTTCCAGCGCGACAAAATCGTCATGAGAAAGGGGCTGGGCGGTGTCAGCATAGCTCACGCCGTCGATGGCGCCGATGTCGGAGCCGACGGTAAAGTAGTAGTTCCCAGTGACAGTTTCTTCGTCCGTTTCCCCGCTGTCGTCGTCGGATTCCGACTTGAGGAATCCGGAATGTTCGCCCCGCATACCCAGAACCGCGCCGGTTTTCTCGGAGCCGGTGAGCTGCACCATGCTGCGGCAGTCGGTGACGGTGAGACCCTCGCCCGCAATGCCGCCCACATAGGCGCTTCCGGTGATATCGGACTTGGCGCTGCACTGGCGGACATAGCCGCTGCTCTTGCCCGCGACACCGCCTACATAGTCGGCATCCTCCGCGTCAATGCTGCCGGTGCTGAGACAGTCCTTCGTAAGTCCCAGCGCCATCCAGCCAACAATGCCGCCCACGTTCTGGCGCTTCACCGTAACGCGTCCGCTGTTTTCACAGCCGAGGATCACGGCGCGCAGCTGGGTGTCGAAGTTCATGGAGTTGTCCCCGCCGATTTGCAGATCGTTCTCCGGATCCAGGCGGTTTTCATAGGCAATGGCACCCACGACGCCGCCTGCGTTCAGGTCGCCCAGAACCGCACCGGAATTGGTGCATTTTTCCACCTTGCCGGAGAGAATTTCGGCGGTGTCCCGGTCGGAAATGTCCTCGATGGTGCCCCCCAGATTCTGGGAGGCGCTGCCAACGGTGGCGCTCATGGCGCTGATTTGCCCGGCAATGGAGCGCATGATGCGGCTGAGGGAATCCGCCGTGTCGTTGACGGAATCCATGATGGCGTACAGAGAGGAACCGGCGGCGGCAAGGCTGCTGTTGGCGTTGTTGATGGCCGCGTCGATGGTGTCCCGGTCGGGGGGATAGGGGTCATCCCCGTTGGGCAGCAGGGTATCCAGAGCGTCCTTGGCATCCACGAGGGAATTGTAGAGGTCGTCCACCTGAACGCCCATGTCCGAATTGCCGTCCTGAATGGTGGAAAACGCCTGCCCCGTGAGATTGCTTACGGTGCCAAGCTGGGACTGGAGAATCTGCATTGTGTCCTCGGTGTACTCGATGAAGGTGGTCGGCTCCATCTGGCCGACGATGCCGCCCACTTCCTTGCGGCCATAAACCTGAGCAAAGTTTTCGCATTTGTAGAGATACCCGGTCTGGGTTCCGGCAATGCCGCCGACGTTGTAGCCCATGTGCTGATAGCCCACGTTGCCACGGTTTTTGCTCTGGCGGATGACGCCGCTGCTGGTACCGGCGATACCGCCGATGTCCGTTACGGTGCTGACGGATTCGCTTCCGGTGATGGTCTCCAGGGAAATGTCGGAGAGCTTAATCTGGTTTTCCTCGGCGGTGGTGTTGACCCCGGAGCGGTTGTTGCAACTGCGGACAACGCCAAGGTTATTTCCCACGACGCCACCGACCCGGTGGTCGCCGGTGATGACGCCTTTGGAGTGGCAGCTGTCGATGATACCGGTGATGGCGTTGATGCCGGCGATGCCGCCCACATCATCCGAGCCGGAAACCGTGCCGTCAAAGAAGCAGTTCTGGATTTTACCGGCATTATGTCCGGCAATGCCGCCCACGGCGCTGCGGCTTCCGTCGGGGATGATTTCTCCCGAGACCGTGAGATTCTGGATGAGCGCGGAAGCGTCAACATAGCGGAAAAGTCCCATATTAGAGCCGTCCTGCGTGATGCTGAGGCCGGAGATGGTGTGACCGTTGCCGTCGAAATTGCCGCAGAAAATGGGAATCCCTGCAAAATCTACGCCGGTGAGGTCGATATCCGTCAGCAGAACCACACTCAGGTTCCGGCTGTAGCTGTCCAGACGGCAGTTTTCCGCAAAGTCCAGAAACTGCTTCTGACGCAGAATGCGCAAGGTCGTTCCTTCTTCGGCGGCCGCTGCCTCATCGGTGTCCTTGGCTTCCTCGGCCAGCGCCGTTACCGGCAGGCTGAGAACGAGAAGCAGACACAGCAGAAGCGCGGAAATTCGTTTTATCAGGTTACGCATTGTCTTCTCCTCCTTCCGCTTCGTCCAGCTTTTTGACCTGAGTACTGGTGGAGACGATGGCGTGCATATCGCCGCGGATCGTTCCGGTGAATTCACCGTCCAGAACGCCGCTGACCTGACCCCGCAGATGCCCACTGACATACATGGTGCCGCTGGCAGTTCTGGTGGGAAGCTCGATGCCCTTCATCTTGAAGGAGGTGCGGTTGATGATGGAGTCGCTGAGCACTAGCGTGGCAGGCAGAACACCCAGAACGATGACAATGGAGATGATCGTACCGCGGCCCAGACAGGTGCCAAGAATGGAGATAACGGGGTTGGTGGAAATGTTGCCGATCAGCAGAGCGGCGGCAGACAGGATGGTGCCGGAGGTGAAGATGGTGGGGAAGGAGGCGTTCAGCGCTTCCACGATGGCTTCCTTATGGGTCATCGTGGCCTTCAGTTCCTGATAGTGGCTGGAAATAACGATGGCGTAGTCGATGTTCGCGCCCATCTGAATGGACTGCACGATGAGGTAGCCAAGGAAATACAGCGGCTGATTGGCCAGAGTGGGGAAGGAGAAGTTAATCCAGACACTTCCCAGAATACAGGCGATGAGCAGAATAGGCAGTCCCGCCGACTGGAAAGTGAACAGCAGCACCAGAATAACGAACAGGGAGGACAGAATGGAGATTACCAGATTGTCCTTGACAAAGGAGGACGACAGATCGCGGGAGCTGGTGGAATTGCCAACCACGTAGTAATCGCCGTCGTAGTATTTCCCCACAATGTTCCGCATTTCGGTCAGGAATGCAAAGGTCTCGTCGCTTTCTTCCGGCAGATTCAGGTAAACCACCATCCGGCTGTAGCGGTCGCTTTTCAGCTGCTTCTGAGCCATATCCAGCTGGGAGAAAATATCGTTCAAAGACGCTTCGTCCATGTCATCCAGAGAAATATTATGGGAATCCAGCTGGTCTTTCAGGAACATCAGCATATCGAACAGGGGAACGTCGTACTTATCCAGCCCCTGTACGAATTCTCCGTATTGGTCGTTCTCAATGGCGTAGGCGGAATAGAGAAGCTGCGCTACCTCGTAATCCATGCCCACCAGCTCGGAAAGCTCTCTGGGGTTCAGGCTGTCCGTCAGGGTGTAGCCGTCCATGGCCTCGATGTTGGCAAGGCCCATGGTGCTCTTGACCTCCGGGCGGGTATCCAGTTCCTCCAGAATTTTCGCTTCCGCGTCATAGTTGCCGCTGGGAACCACCAGCGCGACCATGTTGGTCGTGCCGAAGGTATGCTGGATTTTAAAGTAGGCCGCCTGACGTTCGTTCATATTCGCGGTCTCGATGTTGTTATAGCTGTAAACAAAGGGGCAGCGGTTGGACAGGACGAATGCCCCGACCAGAAGAATGGCAAACAGCGGCGGCACAACGCGCCGGGTCTTCACCGCAAACTTGCCGATAGGCGTGATGTTTGGCAGTAGTTTTTTGTGGCGGGTGCGGTCCATCAGCGGGCTGAACAGCATCAGAAGTCCCGGCATCAGGGTGAATACGGAGAGCAAACTGAACAAAATGGCTTTCACCAGAACCAGCGCCATGTCCAGACCGATTTTGAATTCCATGAAGCCCAGCGCCGCAAGGCCGGACACCGTGGTCAGGGACGAGGCGCTGATCTCCGGGATGGCCTTGCTCAGGGCGGTGATGCAGGCGTCCCGGGCGGTGCGGGTCTCCCGCTCGTCGGTGAAGCGGTGGCACAGGATGATGGCGTAGTCAATGGCCAGCGCCAGCTGCAATACCACAGCCACGGAGTTGGAGATGAAGCTGATGGTGCCCAGCTGGAAGTTGGTGCCCATGTTCAGAATGGCCGCCACGCCGAAGGTGATCATCAGCACAGGGACCTCGGCGTAGGAGCGGGAGGTCAGGGTAAGCACGACGATGATGATGACCACCGCTATGATCAGAATAACGGACATTTCCCCCTGCAGGGTGGCGTTTTCGTCGTAGCCCACGTCGGAGTATACGCAGTAGTCGTAGCCGTCCATCAGCGCTTCCACATCCGATAGCGCCTGCTTGCTGATCTCGTCGGAGACAATGCCGTCAAAGCTGATATCGAACAGCGCCGAGGCGTTGGTGTAGTGGTCGGGGGTGTCGTCGAAGGTGACCATGCTGACCCCTTCCACATCCGCGATCTGCTGGGACAGTTCGTCCGCCGTCTCGTAGGTGACGTTGGATACCATGATCTGGGCGGTGGCGAAGGTGGTGAAGTTATCGTTCATTGCCACGATGCCCTGACGGGTCTCCGTGTCCTCCGGGAGGTAGGTGGTGACGTCGTTTTCCACATTTACCCATCCGGAGGAAAACGCACAGAAAATCACGGCAAATATGTACAAAAGGAAAAACAAAGTCTTTTTGTCCACAATAAACGTGGCAAGCTTTGTCATGAAATTACTGTCCGGCGGGTTCTTTTCAGACATAATATCCTCCTAACACGCGCCTTCGGGCAAAAATCCCGCACGAAGGCGAAACGAAAGTTGACTTTTTGGATAGGAACTATTATAATCAAAATGTGGAAAGACTGCAAGCACTAAATTGGATAAGATACGCCAAATTGTGCTTTGCGGGTCATCGTTTTTTCAGCGTGTTTACAGTCTCGTAAAGAATTATTTCGTTAGTGTTTAGAAAAAATGAATAAACTGGAAACAAGATAGAAAAAGGAGAATCCTTATGAGGCTTAGTCTGGCACTTGCGTTTTTGTTCTTTATCGGCTCGTGCTTCGGATGGGTGCTGGAGCTGCTGTACCGCAACCTGACCCACCGTCACAAAAAGTGGATCAACCCCGGCTTTTGCACCGGTCCGTATTTGCCGATTTACGGCTTCGGCCTGTGTACGCTGTTCCTGCTGGCGTCGCTGGAGGATCTGCACCTGATCGCAGACCCCGTCTGGAACCGGGTGGCGCTGTTTCTTGCCATGGCTGTCGCCATGACGCTGATCGAGTACATCGCGGGTCTTGCCTGCCTGAAATATCTGAAAGTCCGGCTGTGGGACTATTCAAACCTTTGGGGCAATATTCAGGGGATCATCTGCCCGCTGTTCTCCTTCTTCTGGGCGGCGCTTGGCGCGGCGTACTATTTTCTGGTGCATCCCTATATCCTGAATGCGCTGGCGTGGTTGTCCAACAATCTGGCGTTTTCCTTCTTCATTGGTATGTTCTTCGGCGTGTTCATCATCGACGTGGTGCATTCCAGCCAGATCATTGTCAAGCTGAAGAAGTTCGCCGAGGAAAACAAGGTCGTCGTGAAATACGAGAGCATCAAGGATCACATCCGGGATTTCAACCAGAATGCCGCTGCCAAGTATCACTTTTTCTCCCCCTTCCGTTCGGACAGCCCTCTGGCCGAGCACCTGAAGGAAATGTATCTCAAGCTGGAAAAGCAGAGAGACAGCCGCAAGTGATTTTTCATAAGCCGCCGCGATTTTTGCGGCGGCTTTTTGCCGGATTTTGGGCAAATGGAACAAAGATACCGGAAGAAAACGGATTTTCTTCTGCCTTGTAAAGTGATTCTCTTTGTGCTATCATTACCCCAGAGAACAATGGCGTTCCTGCAGAGGGCATTTTTGCCCTTTGAGCGGAAACGCCGTTTATTTTTTGTAGCCCAAAGGAGAAAAAGCTATGGAAAATTTCACCGAACGCACAGCTCCAGCCGGGTTGTACGATTCCCGGTTTGAACACGACAACTGCGGCATCGGCGCGGTCGTGGATATCAAGGGACGCAAGAGCCACCGGACGCTGGATGACGCGCTGCAGATCGTGGAGCATCTGGAACACCGGGCAGGCAAGGACGCCGAGGGAAAAACCGGCGACGGCGTTGGCATTCTGTTACAGGTCAGCCATAAGTTTTTTGTGAAAGCAGCCGCGGCTGCGGGCATCACGCTGGGCGCGGAGCGGGAATACGGCGTCGGCATGTTCTTCTTCCCGCAGGAAGAGCTGCAGCGCAATCAGGCGAAGAAGCTGTTTGAGATCATCTGCAAGAAGGAGGGGCTGCCCTTCCTTGGCTGGCGGCAGGTGCCGGTATGCCCCGAGTATCTGGGGCAGAAGGCACGGGACTGTATGCCCAGCATCTGGCAGGCGTTTGTGGGAAAGCCGCCGAGAATGGTCGCCGGAATCGCCTTTGACCGGCGGCTGTATGTGGTTCGCCGGGTGTTCGAGCAGTCCAGTCAGGAGACCTACGTGTGCAGCCTGTCCAGCCGCACCATCGTGTATAAGGGCATGTTTCTGGTCAAGGAGCTGCGGCAGTTCTACCCGGATTTGCAGGACGAGGACTACGAGACCGCCATCGGCATGGTCCACAGCCGCTTTTCCACCAACACCTCTCCCAGCTGGAACCGGGCGCACCCCAACCGGTTCATTCTCCACAACGGCGAGATCAACACCATCCGGGGAAATGTGGACACCATGCTCGCCCGTGAGGAGACCATTGCCAGTCGCTTTCTGAAGGACGATATGACCAAGGTGCTGCCTATTGTCAATCAGGGCGGTTCCGACTCCGCCATGCTGGATAACACGCTGGAATTCATGGTCATGAACGGCATGGATCTGCCTCTGGCGGTGATGGTCACCATCCCGGAGCCGTGGAGCAACAACCGGAACATGGACCAAAAGAAGAAGGACTTTTACCAGTATTACGCCACTATGCTGGAGCCTTGGGACGGCCCCGCGTCCATTCTGTTCAGCGACGGCGACGTGATGGGCGCGGTCCTTGACCGCAACGGTCTGCGTCCCAGCCGCTATTACATTACCGACGACGGACGGCTGATCCTTTCCAGCGAGGTTGGCGTTCTGGACATCCCGCAGGAGCACGTCATCCGCAAGGACCGTCTGCGCCCCGGCAAGATGCTGTTGGTGGACACGGTGAAGGGCGAGCTGGTGGACGATGAACACCTGAAAGCGGAGTACGCCAGCCGCCAGCCCTACGGCGAATGGCTGGACCGGAATCTGGTGAACCTCTCCGACCTGACGGTGCCTAACCGGAAGATACCCTCCTACACCAGAGAAGAAATGGTGCGGCTCCAGAAGGCCTTCGGCTACCGCTACGAGGATTTGAAGACCATCATGCTCCCCATGGCGAAAAACGGCGCGGAACCCTCCGGCGCGATGGGCAGCGATACTCCGCTGGCCGTTCTCAGCCACACCCGCCCGCCGCTGTTCGAGTATTTCAAGCAGATGTTTGCCCAGGTTACGAACCCGCCCATCGACGCACTGCGGGAAAGAATCGTCACCTCTACCACCGTGTACGTGGGCGCTCAGGGTAATCTGCTGGAGGAGGACGCGGAAAACTGCAAAGTCTTAAAAATCAACAACCCCATCCTCACGGAGACGGACTTGCTGAAAATCAAGACCATGGACGTTCCCGGTTTCAAGGTGGAGACCGTGTCCATCTGCTACTACAAAAACACCCCGCTGGAAAAGGCCATCGACCGGCTGTTCGTGGACGTTGACCGGGCTTATCGGGACGGCACCAACATCCTGATTCTGTCCGACCGGGATATTGACGAGTATCACGTCGCCATTCCCAGTCTGCTGGCCGTCAGCGCGGTGTCCAAATATCTGGTTCGCACCCGCAAGCGCACCGCCATGGCGCTGATTCTGGAAAGCGGCGAACCCCGGCTTGTCCATGATTTTGCCACGCTTCTGGGCTTCGGCGCCTGCGCCATCAACCCGTATCTGGCGCAGGAGAGCATCGGCAATCTGATCAGCGACGGGCTGCTGGAAAAGGATTTCTACGCCGCCGTCAACGATTACAACAAGGCGGTGCTGGCGGGTATCGTGAAGATCGCCTCCAAGATGGGCATTTCCACCATCCAGTCCTATCAGGGCAGCCAGATTTTCGAGGCGGTGGGCATCAGCAAAGAGGTCATTGACAAATACTTCACCAACACCGTCAGCCGGGTGGGCGGCATCACCATTGCCGATATCCAGAAGGACATGGAAGACCGTCACCAGCAGGCGTTCGACCCCCTGGGGCTGGACATTTACATGGATTTGCCCAGCGTGGGTGCCCACAAATTCCGCAGCGGGAGCGCGGCGGAGCAACACCTGTACAATCCCCAGACCATCCATCTGTTACAGCAGGCAGTGTGGACGGGGGATTACGGCAAGTTCAAGCAGTACACCGCCGCCGCGGCCAACGAGGGCGGCGACGATATGCACCTGCGCAGCCTGCTGGAATTCAACTACCCCGAAACCGGCGTCCCCATCGAGGAAGTAGAGGACGTAGACTCCATCGTCAAGCGCTTCAAGACCGCTGCCATGAGCTACGGCGCGCTGTCCAAGGAAGCCCATGAATGCCTTGCCATTGCCATGAACCGTCTGGGCGGCAAGTCCAACACCGGCGAGGGCGGCGAGGACGAGGAACGCTACGGCACCGAACGGAATTCCGCCATCAAGCAGGTCGCCTCCGCCCGGTTCGGCGTTACCAGCAAATATCTGGTTTCCGCCAAGGAGATCCAGATCAAGATGGCGCAGGGCGCAAAGCCCGGCGAGGGCGGCCAGCTTCCCGGCGGCAAGGTTTATCCATGGGTGGCAAAGTGCCGCCACTCCACCACCGGCGTGGGACTGATCTCCCCGCCGCCCCATCACGATATTTATTCCATCGAGGATCTGGCGCAGCTGATCTATGACTTGAAATGCGCCAACCGGAATGCCGCCATCAACGTCAAGCTGGTGAGCGAAGCGGGCGTCGGCACCATTGCCGCCGGCGTGGCCAAGGCCGGCGCGGAGGTCATCCTGATCTCCGGCTTTGACGGCGGCACGGGCGCGGCGTCCATCAATTCCTCCATCCACAACGCCGGACTTCCATGGGAGCTGGGCATCGCTGAGGCGCACCAGTGCCTCATCATGAACGGTCTGCGTTCCCGCGTCCGCATCGAGTCCGACAGCAAGCTCATGAGCGGTCGGGACGTGGCCATCGCCGCCATGCTGGGCGCGGAGGAATTCGGTTTCGGCACCGGCCCACTGGTAGCCATGGGCTGCGTAATGATGCGGGTGTGCAATCTGGACACCTGCCCCATGGGCATCTGCACCCAGAACCCCGAGCTGAGAAAGAAGTTCATGGGCAAGCCCGAGTACGTGATGAACTTCATGAAGTTCATGGCACAGGAGCTGCGGGAATATATGGCGAAGCTGGGTGTGCGCAGGGTTGACGAGCTGGTAGGCCGCACGGACTTGCTGAAAGTTCGTCCCGCCCCCGCCGGTTCCCGCGCCAGCGAAATGGACTTGTCGGGATTGCTGAAAAACCCGCTGGTGGAGAACACCAACGTCCACTTTGACCCCAAGGCAGTTTACGATTTCAAGCTGGAACAGACTCCCGACATGAAGGTGCTGATGAAGAAGTTCAAAAAGAGCTTCGATATGGCGGAACCCAAGCCTATGACCGTTCAGATGGAGGTGGGCAACACCGACCGCACCTTCGGCAGCATTTTTGGCAGCGAGATCACGGCAAAATTCGGCAACACCCTCCCGGACGACACCTTCCGCGTGGTCTGCACCGGCTACGGCGGCCAGAGCTTCGGCGCGTTCATCCCCAAGGGGCTGACGTTGGAACTGATCGGCGACAGCAACGACTATCTGGGCAAGGGACTTTCCGGCGGCAGGATCATCGTCTACCCGCCGAAAAACGTGACCTATGACCGCAGTGAAAATATCCTCATCGGCAACGTGGCCTTCTACGGCGCCACCGGCGGCAAGGCGTTCATCAACGGCGTGGCCGGAGAACGGTTCTGCGTCCGCAACTCCGGCGCTGTCGCCGTGGTGGAGGGCGTGGGCGACCACGGCTGCGAGTACATGACCGGCGGCACAGTGGTGGTGCTGGGCAAGACCGGCAAGAACTTCGCTGCTGGCATGAGCGGCGGCATTGCCTACGTGCTGGATGAGGACTGGGACTTCTACCAGCGGGTGAACAAGGACATGGTCACGCTGGAAAGCGTGGAGCATAAGTACGATGTGTCCCTGCTGAAAGACCTGATCCGGGAGCATGTGGAGGCCACAGGCTCACCCCGGGGTAAGGAAATTCTGGAAAACTTCGGCGAATATCTGCCGAAATTCAAGAAGGTTCTGCCCCACGACTATGATAAGATGCTCCGTCTCATCGCCAAGATGGAGGAAAAGGGCGAGGACAGCGAGCAGGCGCAGATCGAGGCGTTTTACGCCATGAAAAACGGGAAATAAGGAGGCGGGAATATGGGAAAACCCACCGGATTTATGGAGATCGACCGGCAGACCAGCCGGGAGATCGCTCCTGAGGAACGTATCAAAAATTTCAATGAATTTCATATTCCGCTGCACTGCGACGAACAGCAGGCGCAGGGTGCGCGGTGCATGGACTGCGGCGTACCCTTCTGCCAGAGCGGCATGATGATCGGCGGCATGGCAAGCGGCTGCCCCTTAAATAACCTCATCCCCGAGTGGAACGATCTGGTATATCAGGGGCGGTGGGACTTGGCGGCGAAGCGGCTCATTGCCACCAACCGCTATCCGGAATTCACCAGCCGGGTCTGTCCGGCGCTGTGCGAAGCCGCCTGCACCTGCGGCATGGCCACGGGGTCTCCCGTGGCGGTGAAGGAAAACGAGCGGGCGATCGTGGAGTACGGCTACGAAAGCGGCACGATCCACGCCGTTCCGCCACCGGCGCGCACCGGAAAGCGGGTGGCGGTGGTCGGCACCGGCCCCTCCGGGCTGTCTGTTGCCGACCTGCTGAACAAGCGCGGTCACAAGGTGACCATGTATGAGCGCGCCGACCGGGTTGGCGGCCTGCTGATGTACGGCATTCCCAACATGAAGCTGGAAAAGTGGGTCATTGACCGCCGGGTGAAGATTCTGAAAGACGAGGGCATCGAGTTTATCACCAACGCCGACGTGGGGCGTGACGTCTCCGCCGAGGAGCTGAAAGAGAATTACGACGCAGTGGTTCTGTGCTGCGGCGCGAAAAAGCCCCGGGACATCGGCGTACCCGGACGGGACGCCGAGGGAATTTACTTTGCCGTGGACTACCTGACCAGCGTGACAAAAAGTCTGCTTGACTCGGATTTTGCCGACGGCAAGGCTGTCACGGCCAAGGGCAAAAAGGTGCTGGTCATCGGCGGCGGCGACACGGGCAATGACTGTGTAGGCACCGCCATCCGTCAGGGCTGCACGGGTATCATGCAGCTGGAAATGATGCCTTGCCCGCCGGAAACCCGCGCTCCCGGCAACGCATGGCCGGAGTGGCCGCGGGTGCTGAAAACCGACTACGGCCAGCAGGAGGCCATTGCCGTGTTCGGCCACGACCCCCGGGAATACCAGACCACCGTCAAGGAGTTCTACAAGAACGAAGCCGGGCAGGTCTGCGGGGCGCTTATTGCCCGTCTGGAAAGCAAGGTGGTGGACGGGCGGCGGATGATGGTTCCCACCGGGGAGGAATTCTCCGTGGAGTGCGATCTGGTGCTTATCGCGGCGGGATTCCTGGGCTGCGAGAGCTACGTTGCCGAAGCCTTCGGCGTGGATATGACGCCCCGGGGCAATGTTGCGGATGTGAAGTACGCGACCAGTCAACCCAAGGTATTTGTCTGCGGCGATATGCGCCGGGGACAGAGCCTTGTGGTGTGGGCACTGCGGGAAGGCCGGGACACTGCCGCTGTGGTGGACGAAAGCCTGATGGGCTATACAAACCTATAATTGGCAAAAAACTCCCCGTTTTCCATCGAAAACGGGGAGTTTTGCTATAGGATTCAGTCAAATACGTACATACCGAAAAACGCGATCAGACCGTCGCCGCAGGTGTATTCCATACCGCACAGGTCTGCCAGCTTCTTGACGAAAATGCAGTATGCGGACATGCAGGAATATTTCAGGTCGGGGAACCGGCAAGGCTCGTTATTTTTTCTTGTGCAGGGGGAACACAGGGCGCAGCCGCTGGCGCCCACCAGAAAGCCGTCGCACCCTTCGTCACGGCAACGCTTCATCAGGCGGATCGCGGCGGTGTTGTGGCCGGATTTCCCCTTCTTGATGGCGGGAGTGTCGGCGTAGCTTTCCAACTGCCAGATGCTTTGCAGCACCAGCGCCTTTTTGTGGGCAAGCACCTTCTGCTTCATTTCCTCCGGCGTGCCGCAGTCCGGGGGACAGGAATGGTTCGCGCCGTACTGCCCGCAGAGGTTTTCCTCGCAGTAAGGACGGAACGAGGGGTCAAAAACAATGTCGGCGGTATCCACTACCGCGGCGGCGGAAAAGCCTTCCTCGTAGGCATATTGTACCATTTGTTCTGCTGTCATATTGCATCACTCCATTTTTAGGCTCGATGGCACCCAGTATAGCACATTCAGATCAAATCCGCAATATCCTGAACCAAGCGAATTGTTTCCTCCCAGCCGAGACAGGGGTCGGTGATGGACTTGCCGTAAACGCCGTCGCCGATCTTCTGGCAGCCGGGTTCTAAGTAGGATTCCACCATGAAGCCCTTGACCATGGACTTGATTTCTCCGCTGTGGCGGCAGGAGTGGAGCACCTCCTTGCAGATGCGGGGCTGCTCCTGATACTTTTTAGCGGAATTGGCGTGGTTGGCGTCCACGATCAGCGCCATGTTCTGTAATCCCTTGGCGGTGTAGGCGTTGTACAGCCGTTCCAGCTCCTCAAAGTGGTAGTTGGGCATGGACTCGCCGTGCTTGTTCACGTAGCCCCGGAGGATGGCGTGGGCAAGGGGATTGCCGGTGGTATCCACCTCCCAGCCCCGGTAGATGAAGGTGTGGGGGTGCTGGGCGGCCATGATGGAATTGAGCATGACGGAAATATCGCCGCTGGTGGGGTTTTTCATGCCCACAGGGATGTCAATGCCGCTGGAGGTCAGACGGTGCTCCTGGTTTTCGACACTCCGCGCGCCCACCGCCACGTAGGACAGCAGGTCGGAAAGATAGCGGTAATTGTCGGGGTAGAGCATTTCATCGGCGGTGGGAAGGCCGGTGTTGGCCAGCACATTGGTGTGCAGGCGGCGGATGGCGATGACGCCCTCCAGCATATCGGAGGTTTTCCGGGGGTCGGGCTGGTGCAGAAGCCCCTTATAGCCGTCGCCGGTGGTGCGGGGCTTGTTGGTGTAGACCCGGGGGATCAGAACCAGCTTGTCCGACACCGCCTCCTGCAATTTGGCCAGCCGCTCGCAGTATTCCAGCACCGCGTCCTCCCGGTCGGCGGAGCAGGGGCCGATGATCAGCACCATTTTGCCGCTTTTTCCGGTGAAAACGTCGGCAATTTCCTTGTCCCGGCGGGCTTTGACCTGAGAAAGTTCGGCGGTCAGGGGGTACTGCTCCTTGATCTCCTTGGGAATGGGCAGCTTGCGTTTGAAAATCATATTCTGCATGATGGTGTCCTCTCTTTACTTTTTTCTGTTTATGCGGTATGATAGGAAGAAAAAGGAGTGGTTACTGTGACCGACCCGAAACGGAAATACTATGAAAAACGCGCCAATGTGCTGATCAAGAATCTCCACAGCCGCCATTTTGAAGCCTGCTACTGCGCAGACAAAGCCGAAGCGCTGAAAAAGGCGCTGGAATGGATACCCGCCGGTTCCAGCGTGGGCTGGGGCGGCGCGATGTCGGCCCAGCAGATCGGCTTGTTAGACACCGTACGGACAGGGGACTACCGCGCCCTCGACCGGGAGCGGGCTGCGACCCCGGAGGAGCGGAAAGCAATCATGAAGCAGTGCCTTGGCGCGGACGTGTTCATCACCGGCGCGAACGCGCTGAGTCTGGACGGCCAGATGGTGAACATCGATGGCAACGGCAACCGGGTAGCGGCCATCGTCTATGGGCCGGAATCCGTGATCGTCATTGCGGGAATGAACAAGGTGATGGATTCTCTGAACGCCGCCGTGGAGCGGGCGAGAACAGTAGCCGCACCGCAAAATAAGCAGCGCTTCGACTCCAAGACGCCCTGCGAGGTGACAGGCGCCTGCGCCGACTGCAAGAGCGACGGCTGCATCTGCAACCAGATCCTCATCACCCGCAACTGCAATCCCCCCGGGCGGATCAAATTTATCCTGGTAGGGGAAGATCTGGGCCTGTGAGGAGGAAAAACATGATCGAAAAAATCCGCGCTTTTGTGGAAAAGCATTGGGACATGGTCAGCTATCTCTTTTTCGGCGTGCTGACGACTGCGGTGAATTATCTGGTTTATCTGCCGCTTTACAATCTGCTGGGCATTAGCGCGGCCGTCAGCAATATCATTGCCTGGGTGGCGGCGGTGGCCTTTGCCTATGTGACGAACAAGCCCTTCGTGTTTAAGAGCCACGACTGGTCCATGAAAACCGTTTTGCCGGAGCTGGGCAAATTCGTCGGCTGCCGGGCAGCGTCCGGCGGTCTGGAAACGGTGCTGATACTCCTGACCGTGGACATTTTGGGCTGGAACGGAAATATCTGGAAGCTGATTATCAGCGTTCTGGTGGTCATTCTGAATTACGTCTCCAGCAAGCTGCTGGTCTTCCGCAAGTGAGCGTCTCCCCATTGCCAAAAGGCAATGGGGATTTTTTTAACCGTAGCGCTCCTTGAGGTACAGCATGGCCTCCCGGTAGCCCTCGAGGCCGTGGCCTTTGATGGTCTTCACGCAGGCCATTCCCACATAGGAGATCTGCCGGAACGGTTCTCTTGCGTCCACGTCGGAGATGTGAACCTCCACGGCGGGGATGGAAACGGCTTTCAGGGCGTCCAGAATAGCCACGGAGGTATGGGTATAGGCGGCGGGGTTGATGACGATGCCGTCCACCTTGCCGTATGCCCACTGGATTTTGTCCACAATGTCCCCTTCGTGGTTGGACTGGTACTGCTCCACTTCCAGACCCTCGGCGCTGGCGGTTTCGTCCAGCAGCCGCAGAAGATCGGCAAAGGTATTTTTGCCGTAGATACCCGGCTCCCGGATGCCAAGCATATTCAGGTTGGGGCCGTTGATGACCAGAATTTTCATATGGGTTCCTCCATGATCGACAAAATGGCGGCGACGGTTTCCTCGGCGGTGCCGTCATTGCTGACGGCGTGATCGGCAAAGGCGGCGTACATGGGGGCGCGCTTTGCGAACATTGCATCCAGCGGATTGGTCTGGGACAGGGGACGGCCGTCGGTGGGCAGCTTGGAAATGTCCCGTTTCAGCCAGAAAATCACGCCGTTCTGGTGAAGCATCGGGTAGTTTCGCGGCTGGGTCACACAGCCGCCGCCGGTGGCGATGACCAGCGCGGACTGTTTGCCCAGCTGGGACAGCGCTTTCGTCTCCCAGTCCCGGAAAACGGTCTCGCCGTCCTCCGCGAAAATTGCGGGGATGGACTTACCCGCAAGACGGATGATTTCCTCGTCGGCGTCCACCAGCTTCCGGCCAAGTTTGTCCGCAAGCAGAGCACCGATGGTGCTTTTCCCGCACCCCGGCATTCCGATGAGGACGATGTTTGCCATCTGAGCGGCAAGATTTGCGTGGATTTCGGCAATGGCGGCGTCGTCAATGGATGTGCCGGTAAAATACTCGGCGGATTCCTTGGCCTGTGCTACCAGCATCCAAAGGCCGTTGGCGCAGGGAATATGAAGCGCTTCGGCATCCAGCAGCAGCTGGGTGCGGGCGGGGTTGTAGATCACGTCCAACACTCCTTCCAGCTTGGGGAACCGCTTCAGATCCACGGGAGAAACGCCGGTATTGGGATACATGCCGACGGGGGTCGCGTTGACGATGACGGCGGCGTCTTCGTGACGCTGCAGGTTCTCGTAATTGTTTTCCCCGGAACGGGAAATGACCACGGCCTCAGCACCCAGCCCAGTCAAAACAGCAGTGACGGTATTGGAAGCCCCGCCGCTGCCCAGCACCAAAACCTTCTTTCCGGCGACATCCAGACCGCTTCGATTCAAAAGGGAAGCAAAGCCAAAATAGTCCGTGTTGTGGCCGAAAAGGGTGCCGTCCTCTCTGCGGACGACGGTGTTCACCGCCCCCAGCTTTTTAGCAGCCGGGGACAATTCATCCAAATAGGGGATGACCGTTTTTTTGTAGGGAATGGTGACATTCAGCCCGGTAAAGTCCCCGTTTTTCAGGAAATCCGCAACTTCCTCCGGCTCTTTTTCAAAGAGCGTATAGGAATAATCCCCGAGACAGGCATGAATCTGGGGGGAGTAGCTGTGCCCCAGCTTCCGACCCAGCAGTCCGCATTCCATCAGACCACCTCCGTGTAGCTGCCTAAGTATTTGAATTCCTCACACATCTCGTCCAGCTCGCACATCAGCTGAACGAATTCCTCGGAATAAATGGAGGTTTCCAGATCGAAATAGAACATGAACTCAAATTCCCGGTCAGGAATGGGGCGGGATTCCAGCTTTGTGACGTTGATGCCCAAAGTGTAGAGCCGCGCCAGCACCTTGTAAAGGGCGCCGGGCTTGTGGTTCAGAACCATCATGATGGAGGTCTTGTCGGAGCCGGGGTAAATTTCCAGGTTCCGGCTGATGCAGATGAAGCGGGTGCGGTTGTTGCCCTTGTCCTGCACGGAGCTGCGCAGACAATCCAGTCCGTACAGCTCGGCGCAGGCGCGGCTGGACAGGGCGGCGACGTCCTTTCTGCCGGACTGGGCGACCATCTGGGCGGCGAGGGCAGTGTTGTCCACGGGAATGACATTCACGCCGGGGAGACTGTGGAGGAAGTTGCCGCACTGGTTGATGGCCTGCTCGTGGGAGTAGACCTCCTTGATGTCGGCGAGGTTCGTGCCGGGATTAACCAGAAGATTGTGGTCGATTTTCAGCCGGAAGGTGCGGACGATGGAGAAATTATGCTCGATCATCAGGTCGTACACCTTGTTCACGGAACCGGCGGTGGAATTTTCGATGGGCAGAATGCCGTACTGACACAGCCCCTGATCGATGGCGCTGAACACGGCCTCAAAGGACTTGAAGTACATAATAAAGGGATTTTTGAAGATTTTTTCACAGGCGATCTGGGAGTAAGCGCCCTCCACGCCCTGACAGGCGACCATGGGCGCCTGCGGGAAAAGCTTCGGCGTATGCTCGATGGCCTGCGTGATGTTCCGGTAAAGGGGGCTGCATTCCCCGTTGCGCTTGGACTGGTAGCTGCGGCTCAGCTCGAACAGCATGGAGTACAGCACCCGAGTGTAATTGGCCATTTCGGGGCCGGCCTTTTCCGCCACGTCCTGAAGCTTCGCCCGTTCCCGGGCGGGCTGGAAAATGGGCAGGTTATTGGCCTTTTTGTAGTCGGCGACCTGAGCGGCGACATGCATCCGCTGGCAGAACAGGCGAACCAGTTCGTCGTCGATTTTGTCGATCTCACTGCGAATCTCATTTAAATCCATTTACGGTTTCCTCCTGTCTGTCTGGGTGTTGCCCAGAATCATGTCGAAAATGGCGATGGCGGCCGCGGCCTCGATCACCGGAACGGCTCTGGGGACGATGCAAGGATCGTGGCGGCCTTTGACGATCAGCTCCTGCATTTCTCCACTGCTTAAGCTGACGCTCTGCTGGGGGCGGGAAATGGAGGGGGTGGGCTTGAGAGCCGCCCGGAAAATCAGGGGCATTCCGGTGGTGATGCCGCCGAGAATTCCCCCGGCATTGTTGGTGACGGTGCGGATTTGCCCATCCGATATAACGTAATCGTCGTTATTCTGGCTGCCCCGCAGATTTGCGGCGGAAAAGCCCGCACCGAATTCCACACCCTTCACGGCGGGAACGCCGTAGACGATTTGGGCAATTCGACTCTCCACGCCGCCGAACATGGGTTCTCCCACCCCGGCGGGAAGACCGGTGACAGCGCATTCCACAATGCCGCCCACGCTGTCGCCGTCACCCTTGGCGGCGGAAATGGCATCCCGCATCTGTGTCCCTGCGTCCGGTTTTATCACCGGGAAATCCGGCTGGATGGAATCTCTATCCGGGGCGAGGAGGTCAAAAGGCGTGTCGGAAATGCCCGCAATGGCGGCAATATGGGCGAAAACCTGAATTCCCATGCCCTCCAGCCATTGTTTGCACAGTCCTCCCGCAATGCAGAGCGGCGCGGTCAGACGGCCGGAAAAGTGTCCGCCCCCGGCGGCGTCCTGAAAGCCGCCGTATTTGATCTGAGCGGTGAAATCCGCATGACCGGGACGGGGGCAGTCCTTCAGATTGGCATAGTCCCCGGATCGGGTGTTTTTGTTGTAAATCGCGGCGGCAATGGGCGCGCCGCAGGTGAAGCCATCCAGAATTCCGGAGAGAAACTCCGGCCGGTCGGCCTCTTTTCGCGGCGTTGACCAGTCGTTCTGACCGGGGGCGCGGCGGTTCAGGAAGATTTGCAGCGCGTCCGTGTCCACGGGCAGACCTGCCGGAATGCCGTCCAGCGTCATGCCGATGGCCGCGCCGTGGGATTGGCCGAAAATGGACAATTTCAGATTTTCACCGTAGGTACTGCTCATAGTTACCTCCTAAACGGGCGTATTCTTCAAAGAATTTTGGATAGGATTTTTCCACGCACTCCGTGCCAAGAATGGCCACGGGTGCTTTGCAGGCCGTCGCCGCGATGGCGGCGGACATGGCGATGCGGTGATCGTTCATGGCATCCACCGTCCCGCCGACCAGCCCCGTGCCGTACACCGTCAGGGTGTCCTCGGAAGCCTGTGCCTTTCCGCCCAGCGCTTCCACCATGGCAATAACGGACGCGACCCGGTCGGATTCTTTCAGCCGCAGCCGCCGGATGTCCGTGAACACAGCGCCATTTTTACACGCCGCCGTAACGGCGAGAATGGGGACTAAATCGGGAATATCAGCGGCGGAAATGACGGGGCTATTTTCCAGCGCGGGAAGCAGATCAAAGACCGCCCGGTCACCCTGGGGGGAATCCGGGGAGAGGTTCGTCACCTCTACACTGCTGCCCAACGCCTTTGCAGCAAGGAAGAACGCGGCGTTGCTCCAATCGCCTTCTACCGTCAGCGTGCCGGGGGAGTGGAACGGGGTGCCGCCGGTCACGACAAAATCCGACGTTTCTTTTCCAAATATTTCCATTGCCCGCTGGGTCATGGTGATATAGGGGCGGGATTCCACCTTCCCGGTCAGACGGATGCGGCTTTTTCCCGGAATCAGGGCGGCGGAAAGCAGCAGCCCCGTAATAAACTGGCTGGAAACGCCGCCGTCGATGACGTATTCTCCCGCCCGCAGTTGTCCGGTGCAGCGGACGGTATCCGCGGTCGGGTGGGTGAGGGTGCAGCCCATACGTTCCATTTCCTCCCACAGCGGGGAGAGAGGGCGGCTGGGGAGCCTACCCTCCAAATGAAACGTTGCGTCAATGCCCAAAGCCCCGGCCACTGGCAGCAGAAACCGCAGGGTAGAGCCGCTGTCGTGGCAGCGAAGCGCTGTCTGCCGTGGGATTTCCTTCACCGGGACGACCCGGTAGCCGGAGTCGGTTCGTGTGATGTCCGCGCCCAGAGCGTTCAGGCAGCCCATGGTCGCTTCGATGTCCCGGTTGGTTTCAGGGCAGAAAAGGGTGGTGGGCGCGTCGGCAAAGGCGGCGCAGATCAGCAGACGGTGCGCCTGAGACTTCGAGGGGATGGCGCGGACGGTTCCCGAAAGTTTCCCGGGAAAAATGGTGATATCCATATCAAAGACCTGCCTGAATAAAGGATTTCAGGGATTCGACCTTGGTCGGGACAATGACGCAGTCGCCGATGGCGCGGGGGATGATGAGATTCACCGTGCCGCCGGAACGCTTCTTATCCGAGAGCGTGTAGCTGAAAAGATCGTCTGCGGAGTAGTCCGTCCGGGTGGGCAGACCGAATTGTTCCAGAAGCGCCACGATTCGCGGCGTATCGGCGCATGCGGATGCCCGGCTGACGATGGCCATACCGATGGCGACGGCCTTGCCGTGGGAGATGGCAAAATGGCTTTTGGCCTCCACGCCGTGACCGACGGTGTGACCCAGATTCAGCTTCATCCGCGCGCCGGTGTCGAATTCGTCCTCCATGACCACGTCCCGCTTTAATTCCACACAGCGGGTGATGACCGCTTCCCGGTCAAAGGAAAGCCCCTTTTCTTCCAGATGGGCGAACAGCTTCGGGTCGTACAGCACGCCGTACTTGATGACCTCGGCGCAGCCGTCCCGGAAAATGTCAAGGGGGAGGGAATTCAGGGTATCCGTGTCGCACAGCACAAGACTTGGCTGGCAGAACGCCCCGGCGAGGTTCTTCCCGGCGGGGAGATCAATGGCGGTTTTGCCGCCCACGGAGGAATCCACGGCGGCAAGCAGGGTCGTGGGAACCTGAATGAAGCGGATGCCCCGCAGATAGCTTGCGGCGGCGAAGCCCGCCAGATCGCCCACCACGCCGCCGCCGAGAGCGACGATCATGTCGGAGCGGGTCAGCCGGTTTTCCGCGAGAAAGTTCAGAAGATCGAGGAAGACCTGCCCGTTCTTGCTTTCCTCCCCGGCAGGGAAAACATAGGAAACCACGGAAAACCCGGCGCTTTTCAGGCTTTCCTCGGCAACTGCCCCGTAAAGAGGATAGACGGTAGTCTCACTGATGACACAAACTTTCTGCGCTTTTCCCAGCTTTTTCGCTTCCGCGCCCAAAGTGGGCAGCAGCCCCTGACCGATCAGAATATCATACTGTCTGGAGGCGCGGACGGTAACGGCGTTCATCCGTCCACCTCCTCTTTGCGCTTTTTGCCCTCGTCCAGCAGCTTCACTAACGTGTCCGTATCATCCGCGGCAATGGCGCCCCGGTAGGCGGACAGGCTCTCAATATAGCTGTCCAGCTCGAAAAGAACATTGTCCTTGTTTTCCATGAACAGCTCCGCCCACATCTGAGGATTCAGCCAGGCGACGCGGGTCAGGTCTTTGTAGCTTCCGGCAGAAAATCCCTTGTGCTTCAGGGCGGTGGGGGACTTGATGAAGGCGTTGCTGAGGATGTGGGGCATCTGGGAGGTAAAGGCGATCATTTTATCGTGTTCTTCCGCCGTTGTGACGGAGAAAAAGCCGAAATGACAGGGTTTCAGTGCGGTTTTTACCCGGTCTAACAGCTGGATATCGTCATACACCGGCGGAACCAGCACCATGGGCGCGCCTGCAAAGAGGTTTGCCCGGCTGTATTTGAAGCCGGAGAACTGGGAGCCTGCCATGGGATGCCCGCCCACGAAGGTGAAGCCGTACCGTTCGGCGAGAGGGAAGCACCGGCTGCAAACCTCCCGCTTGATGCCGCAGCAGTCGATGACCAGCGCGTCCTTGGATACAAGGGGCGCGTTCTTTTCCAGCCAGTCGGCGCAGCCGCCGGGGTAGATGGCAAGCAGAATCAGGTCGCACTCCGGAATGGTGGTTTGGTCCAGCCGTCCGTGGACTGCGCCGGAAAGCATGGCAAAGGAAAGCATACTTTCGTTTCGCTGAATGGCGTAGACGGTGTGCCCCTCCAGAGCGTAGGCTCTGGCAAGGGAGCCGCCGATCAGGCCAAGACCCAAAATACCGACTTTCATACAAGAACCTCACGAATCTGCCGGACTTTCCGGCTGATCTCATCGAACTGGGGCGGCGTGATGGACTGGGCGCCGTCGCACAGCGCGTGGGCGGGATCGTTGTGGACTTCCACCATGATGCCGTCGGCACCGGCGGCGGTGGCCGCGTAGGCCATGGGGGCGACCAGATCGGCCTTGCCGGTGGCATGGCTGGGATCGACCACCACGGGCAGGTGGGTCAGATTGTGCAGAACGGGGACTGCGGAAAGGTCGAGGGTGTTCCGGGTGGCGGTCTCAAAGGTGCGGATGCCCCGCTCGCAGAGGATGACCTTGCTGTTGCCCTCGCTCATGATATATTCGGCGCTCATGAGCAGCTCCTGCAAGGTGTTGGCAAGTCCCCGTTTCAGCAGAATGGGCTTGTCGGTCTTGCCCAGCTCTTTCAGAAGATCAAAGTTCTGCATATTCCGCGCACCTACCTGAATGATATCCACGTCGGCGAACAGATCGAGGGTGGAAATGTTCATGATCTCCGTGACGATGGGCAGCCCCGTGGCCTTTTTGGCCTCCAGAAGCAGCCGGATGCCCTCGCCCTTCATGCCCTGAAAGGCGTAGGGGGAGGTGCGGGGCTTGAACGCGCCGCCCCGGAGAATGGATGCGCCGGATTCCTTGACGGCGGAAGCGACGGCAATGATCTGCTCCTCGGATTCCACGCTGCACGGGCCTGCGATCATGGCAAAATACCCGCCGCCGATGCGGGCGTTTCCCGCCTCGATGATGGTGTCCTTGGGGTGGAATTTCCGGTTGGCCTGCTTGAACGGCTCAGAGACCCGCTTGACGGTCTCCACCATTTCCAGACTTTTCAGAAGATCGATGTCCACCCGGCTGGTGTCGCCGACCAGACCGAGAATGGTGACCTCCGAACCTTCGGAAATGTGAACGTCCAGATTCATATTTTTGAGCCAGTCCACAAGGTGCTGGATCTGGGAGGGCGTGGTGCCGTTTTTCAATACTGCGATCATTGCTTAACATCTCCTGATAATAAAATAACGCCGCACGGCAATTCGTGCGGCGTCTTGAGATAACCCTTTAAGCTCCTGAAAATTTTCTGCAGCACAAATCGCTATTACTTTTTTCGGGTAAAAAAGTAATAGTAATAAAAGGAAAAGCTGGCAGAAGAGTTCATGGTGACCATACAAAAAGGCTCCTTGTTCAGTAGCTGCGGACATTATACCATGGGCGGCGGAAGATTGCAAGAGGAATTTACACAAATCGTGCCATTTTTCACCTACTGAATATGCGTATGATTGTTGATATGATCCTGGCAGTAGCAGTAGTAGCCCTTGCACTTGGAGCAATAGCGGAATTCCAGCTCCGGATTTGTCACATCGGTGCGTCCGCAGATCGTGCAGCGGTGGGTGTAGGGCGCTTTCGGCGCGGCGGTGGAGGCTTCGTAGGAGCCGGCGTTGAAATGAATGACCTTTGCCTTGGGCTGTTTGGGCTTCTTGCGGAACAGGCGGCTGGCGTTGGCGCGCCAGGACATGGGAATCACGTTCAGCACGTCCTTGCCGAAGAAGAGAAAGTAGTTGGCAAGGGCGATTACGGGGAACAGATTGTAGGGGAAGGGGTCGGTAAACAGACTGAGCAGCACCATCGCCAGATCGATCAGCGCGAAAATCCACGCTTTCACGGGGATGATGAAGAAAAGCAGGAAATTCGCGTCGGGGTACAGCGTGGCGTAGCTGAGAAACAGGCTCAGGTTCAGGTAGGTGACGCTGGCCTGACCGCCGAAGATCATGCAGTAAATGTCCATCATCACCACGCCGGTGAGGTAGAACAGGTTGAACCGCAGGGTGCCCCACACATTTTCCATGGCCCTGCCCAGGGAGTAGTAGCACAGCAGGGTGATGGCGGTGAGCAGAATGTTCCCGGCGCTGTAGGTCAGGGGATAGGTGATCAGCCGCCAGACCTGTCCCTGAAGAATGCTCGTCCGGTCAAATCGGAGGGTGCTGTACAGAAGGGCGTTGCCGGACATCTGGCTGAACAGGTAGACCACAGCGGTGCCGATGACGATGTAAAGCATCAGATTGGGGATGCCCTTATCCCGGTTTTTGAAGCAGAAAAGCTCAAATTTTTTGCGTAAATTTTTCACGGTACTCAACTCCTAATACTATTTCCTGATTAAAATCTTTTCTAAAGATCATAATGGAAGTTCAGTATAAAAAACGTATCCCCATTCTATCAGCAATTCATTCAAATGTCTATATCGGATTTGTAAACAAAAAGCTTGACTTTTTTAGAAAATCGTGTAGAATACAGTGTTGAACTGCATACAAGCCTTATCAAGAGTGGTGGAGGGAACGGCCCGATGAAACCCGGCAACCTGTTTACACAAGGTGCCAAATCCGGCGGCAAACGAAAGATGAGGATTCGATAGAAGCGCACATCGAATCTTCGGTGTGCGGTTTTTCTTTTTCAGGTTTAGTTATAGAAAGAAAGGAAAAACAAAATGGAAAAAAGACTTTTTACCTCTGAATGTGTCACCAACGGACACCCTGACAAAGTAGCGGACTCCATCTCCGACGCCATTCTGGACGCCTGCCTTGCGCAGGACCCCCATTCCCGCGTGGCCTGCGAGACCATGGTCACCACAAATTTCTGCATCATCTGCGGCGAGATCACCACGAAAGCTACCGTTGACTACGCCGCCGTTGCCCGGGAGGCCATCCGGAAGATCGGCTATGTCTACCCCGGCGACGGCTTCGACGCCGACACGGTGGAAATTCAGTGCCGCATCCACACCCAGTCCGCCGATATTGCGCTGGGAACCAACGACGAGGTCGGCGGCGCGGGCGATCAGGGCATGATGTTCGGCGGCGCCTGCACCCAGACCCCGGAACTGATGCCCCTGCCTGCCGCACTCAGCCGCGCCCTGTGCAGCCGCCTGACCCAGTGCGTCCACGAGACGGACTTGCTTCGCCCCGACGGAAAGACCCAGGTCACGGTGGAATTCGACGAGCAGGGCAACGTGGTGGGCATCGATACCGTGGTCGTCTCCATCATGCACAGCGCGGATTTCCCAATCGAGGCGCTGAGAAAATACGTCCGGGAGAATGTGATTGCCCCGGTTCTGGAGCGTTACGGCTTCCACATTGAGAACGTTGCCCATATCCACATCAACCCCACCGGCAATTTCGTCATCGGCGGCCCCAACGGCGACACCGGCCTGACCGGGCGGAAGATCATCGTGGACACCTACGGCGGCTATTTCTCCCACGGCGGCGGCGCGTTCTCCGGAAAAGACCCCACCAAGGTTGACCGCAGCGCGGCGTATATGGCGCGATACATGGCGAAAAATCTGGTTGCCGCGGGTCTTGCGACCAAGGTGCAGGTGCAGCTGGCCTACGCCATCGGCGTTGCCCAGCCGGTGTCTCTCCGTGTGGACAGCTATGGCACCGGCAAAATCTCCGACGAGAAAATGACGGAGCTCCTCCGGGAAACCTGCGACATGACCCCCGCCGGGATCATCCGCAAGCTCGACCTTCGTCGTCCCATCTACGCAGACACCGCCGCCCACGGCCACTTCGGCATCGAGAGCCGCCCGTGGGAGCAGACAGATCTGGCGGACAAGCTGCGCCAGCTTTCCGGAATTTAAAAAAGACAGCAGGGAAGGGCAAATGCCACAGCCCGGTAAGGCGATAATTTCAAAACACTGAAAAATGGCATTTGCAAAGGTGAGCAATAAGGCTCTGACTCAAAAGGTCGGAGCCTTATTGTTATCTATTATATAATCGCATCTTTGAATTTCTGCACCTGTATAAGTATAATGAAAGTATCAGGAGGTGTCAGACAATGAAAGAACAGAAATATCATATCTACCTGACCAATCAGGAACGGTCGGAGATTATAGAGTCCCTAATCGATTTCAAAAACCTCCGTATGCAGCAAGGAAAATATACCGATGCCGTTGATGAGGTGTTGGTAAAGGTAATCCGTGCAAAAAAGAAGAAACTCAAAGTTGTATACATCTGAATATAGCTTGGGCTGCTTATTCCCCGCTTAGGGGTAGGTAGCCCTTTTCATATTATATAGTCTTAAATTCTGTGCCGCTTTTCCGTTTTCGGAAAGGCGGCTTTTTTGTTTTCAGAGGGTCACGAAAAAATTTTTTCAACTTTTTTTGAAAAACACCCTGCCAAAACCCACCCCTTATTCAGAGTATGTGAAGGGGTTAATTCCTGACTCCGTTCAGGAGCTTCTTCGTGAACCTTGAAAACTGAATATACAGACACTTGGGACATTATTTCTGATGATAGCCCGAAGATAGGTACGCCGTGACTTCTCCTAACCGGAGGACGAGCGAGAACCCCCGATCTGAAACCCGGATTGCCACCGGGACGGCGATGACAGTCAGAAGGATTATGATACTTCTCTACGGAGCTGGCGGAGAACCCGGCAGAGGTGAAAGCCCTATGACACGGTGCAGCACACCGTGACCCAAGTGTTTCCCGTAAGGCAAAAGCCGCCGCAGGGGGCGTTGAGAACAAATACTGCGGACATATACATAGCCGTCGATTTCAGGCGGCTATGAAATCTACAAAGAAGGAGGAAAAGCGAAATGCCAAACTGTAAAACCATAGCGATATGCAACCAAAAAGGCGGCGTGGGGAAAACCACCACGGCAGTAAACCTCGGCGTAGGATTGGCTATGCAGGGCAAAAAGGTGCTTCTCGTGGACGCTGATCCGCAGGGCGACCTTACTACCTGCCTCGGTTGGCAGGACACGGACAGCTTGCCGCAGACCCTTTCCAATAAGCTATCAGCGGTAATGCGGGAAGAACAGCAAGACCCGTTCTCCGGCATTCTCAGCCACGAAGAAAAGGTTGACCTTGTTCCGTCAAACCTTGACCTTTCAGCGTTGGAGATGAGCCTTGTGACCGCAATGAGCAGAGAGAGCGTGATGAAAAACTATCTCAGCCAAGTGAAGGACAGATACGACTATGTACTGATAGATTGTATGCCGTCCCTTGGTATGATAACGCTCAATGCTCTGACTGCGGCAGACAGCGTAATCATTCCCGTGCAGGCACAGTATCTCCCCGCAAAAGGAATGACGCAGCTTTTATCGACGATTGCCAAGGTGAAGAAGCACACCAATCGGAACCTGACAATCGACGGTATTCTGCTCACGCTTGTAGACGGTAGAACCAATCTTGCCAAAAGTACGGTAGAAGCGCTGCGAGAGAACTTCGGTTGTCGGATCAGGATATACCGGACGACCATTCCCATTGCCGTAAAAGCCGCCGAGGTTTCATCTAAAGGGAAAAGCATATACGCCTATGAGCCGAGCAGCACCGTGTCTAAGGCTTACACGGATTTTACGAAGGAGGTGTTAGCCGATGGCAGGCAGAAAGAGCGACTTCACGCTTCCCACGAACACACTCGATGAGCTGTTCTCTACGCAAGAGGAACGGGATGATGCCAAGCTCAGTAAAATCCGAGATATTCCCCTTGAGCTGATCGACGATTTTCCCGACCACCCATTTAAGGTACGGGACGACGAGGATATGATACAGCTTGTGGAGAGCGTCAAGGAGCGAGGAGTTATTACTCCGGCTACCGTGCGTCAGAAAGAGGACGGCAGATATGAGCTGATTTCCGGTCACAGGCGAAAACGAGCTTGTGAGCTTGCCGGGTTTGAAGCACTCCGTTGCGAGGTCGTAGACCTTGACCGTGACGCCGCCACCGTCCTTATGGTGGAGAGTAACTACCAACGGTCGCAGATACTTCCCTCAGAAAAGGCGTTTGCCTATAAAATGCGGCTGGAAGCGATGAACAGGCAAGCCGGTAGACCACGAAAAGAAAATCCGACACCAGTGGTGTCAGATTTAGATGGTCAACGGACTAATGAGATTTTGGGCAACGAAGTTGGCGAAAGTCGTGAACAGATTCGCCGCTATATCCGCCTGACAAACCTTGTGCCGGAACTTCTCGACCTTGTGGACGAGGGGAAAATTAAAATGCGTCCTGCGGTGGAGCTTTCCTATTTGGACGAGGATAGCCAGCGGGCGGTGGTTGATGAAATCGACCTGAACCAATGCACCCCTTCCCACGCACAGACCATTCGGATGCGCCAGTTCTTCACAGATGGAAAACTTACGCCGGAGGTGGTGTCCGCTATTATGAGCGAGGAGAAACCCAACCAGCGTGAGAAGATCGTTCTGCGTGGTGATAAGGTGCGAAGTCTGATCCCGAAGAATATCCCCGTCAGCCAAACGGAGGATTATGTGGTCAAAGCATTGGAGCATTACAGTCGTTTCCTGCGCCAGCGGGCAGAGCGTGACAGCCGATAGGCACACGGAGTATGTTTTCCGCTGTCCCCTTCCTCACACTCCATCCCCAGAACTTCCAGACTATCCGAGAATAAATAATCCATCTCCTAACTTTATCTCTATCTCTCTAAATAAGTCTATCTAAGAGAGGCTCGGAGATCGCACAGTTTGGAATTGCGCCCACCGGCGATATGATAAAAAGTTGCGCTTCAAAACGCATCTTTGTCTGAACGGTTCTCATCGGGTAAAATGTTGTCGAAGGGAGTGAAGCGTATGAAACCAAAAATCGCAGTTCTTTTACTCGCTGTGCTTCTGTGTCTGACCACGGGATGCAACAATGCCTCGCATATTGCAGAAACGCCTGACCCTATTTCTTCTTCGGACAGTAACATCGTCCCCAGTGAAGCAGAAACGGCTCAGGAAGAAAAGAAAACGGAGGTTGACCGTCCCCAAAGCACAGAATCGCAAACGGATAGCCGTGCCGCAGAGAACCCGGCAAGCGTATCGGAAAGTGCCACCCAAACAACAGCGGTTCCCGAACAGACTGATCACCGCACAGCAGTGCTGCCACAGCCAAGCGAACCCGAAAAGAAAACCGACGAGTCCGAACGCCAACCGGAAACCACTGCCCCGACAGAAAAAGAACTGCCCACACCTCCGGCAAATGAGAAATCAACGCCACCGGAGCCGCCGAAAGAAGAACCTACTGAGCCGGTCTTTGACATTGACTACTGGATCAGCTTTGCCAAGAGCTACGCCGAAAGCATCGGACTTATGCTCGACAGCGGAGCCGTGTATTGCTGGGATAACCCCATCGCCGCAGGTGTAAAATGCAAATACACCGAACGGGATATTCGTGGCTATCTCGACCGATATGCCAAGGACGGCGACATCACCGATGTGTGGATTTGGTATGAGCAGACCGGGATCGGCTCTTATGAAATCTATATCGGCTACGCATAACAACAAAACACATTTCACCCGAAACGCATCGTCATTGCACGGTGCGTTTTTTATTTCCAAGGAGGTAAAAAACACAATGAAAAAGAACCTTTTCAAGCGAGGGATGGCGGGACTGCTTTCCCTCGTGATGTGCCTGACAGCCCTTGTGGGGATCGGCACAACTACTGCCTATGCCGCAGGAGAAAGAGCCGAGGTCTACCTTGTTTCTTTTCCGAGAAGCGGCGATGCTAATATTGATTACAGCGGTACTTGGGGGCATCCCAATCTCCGGTATATGAACGGCTGGCATTCCGGTGAGTCCAAGTACACTACCATTCGAGCAATGCACTCGTATGACGGTAACATCTGTTACTGCATTGAGCCGGGAGTGCAGCAGGATACCGGCGACACTTATACCAGTAAGGACGAAACCTTTTGGGACAACCTGCCCTCAGACATCAACAGCACCATTTCCCCCTATGATATGAAGCTGTTCATCGGGCGTATTATGCAGTACGGTTACACGGGACCCATCAGCACCTCGTGGCGTTCACAGAACCCCGCTGATGCCGCAACGCTGGCGGAAGCTATGGCAACACAGGTTCTCATTTGGGAAACTGTTGTCGGTGAGCGTGACGAGGACTTCGATTATGTAAGCCCCGGTAGCTACGATGCAGTTAAGGGCGTTATCAGCACCGCCCACCCGCTGTATGACCTGTTTTGCGATTACTATGACAGCATTGAAGCAAGCGTCCAGCGTCACTCTGCCATCCCCAGCTTTATGTCCAAAAACCCAAACAGAGCGCAGAGCGTGGAACTGGAGTGGGACGGTAGCGGTTACACCGCTACCCTGACAGACCACAACCGTGTGCTTTCCGATTACAGCTTTTCCGCTAATGAGGATGGCATTTCTTTCAGCGTCAACGGAAACCAGCTCATTATCACAGCAACGGATGCTCCTTCTGACAGCGTAAGAATTACCGCCAATAAGGTCGGTTCAACCCGCCGAGGTATCATTACTTGGACGGACGGGAGATACGCTCCCGGAGGCGGTATTCAGGATGTAGTCAGCTACGCTCAAGAGGTTAATGACCCGGTGCAGGCATTCCTCAATCTGAAGGTGTCCTACGGCTCTGCTAAGATCGTCAAAACCTCGGAGGACGGCAAGGTAGATAACCTCAACTTTACCGTCACCGGCAACGGCATCAATCAGACCGTCAAGACCAACTCCAAGGGAGAAATTCAAATCGACAACCTGATGCCCGGCGTTTACACCGTGACCGAGATGGATTACGACAAGTATGAGCCGCAGGAATCCCGCCGTGTGATGGTGGTTTCCGGTCAGGTGTCTACCGTGACCTTCAACAACAAGCTCAAGCGTGGAGATTTGCAGATCGTGAAGTCCTCGGAGGACAATCTCAACGAGGGTGTGACCTTCCACCTTTACGGCACTTCACTCTCCGGCATTGCCGTGGACGAGTATGCCGTAACCGATGCAAACGGCGTGGCGACCTTTGAAGATGTCCTCATTTCCGGTTCTGCTCCTTATACCGTAGAGGAAGTGGATACTGCTGTTCGCTATGTTGTTCCCGAAGCGCAGTCTGCGCCTATCAACTGGAACGAGGTCACGAACCGCAGCTTCCTCAACATTCTGAAGAAATTCTCTGTGACTGTGACCAAGAGCGATGTCGAAACCGGCACAGCGCAGGGTGATGCTTCTCTTGCCGGTGCTGTTTACGGCATCTATAAGGGCGAAACCCTTGTGGATACCTACACCACCGACAAAAACGGGCAGTTCGTTACCAAGGAGTATATCTGCGATAACGACTGGACGGTGCGAGAAATCACACCCTCCGAGGGCTATCTGCTTGATACCACCGTTCATAAGGTCGGCGCAGAGCCGCAGCTTTATACCGTGGAGCATAATCAGACGGCAAATGATGTGACCGAGCAGGTCGTAAAGGGTAATATCGCCATTATTAAGCACACCGATAACGGTGAAACACAGATTGAAACACCCGAAAGCGGCTCTGAGTTTGCTGTGTACCTGAAAGCCGCAGGCAGCTACGAGGTTGCCGAGGACACCGAGCGTGATTATCTCACCTGTGATGAAAACGGCTTTGCCCAGACCAAGGATATGCCTTACGGCATCTACACCGTCCATCAGGTTTCCGGCTGGGAAGGCAGCGAGCTGATGCCCGACTTTGATGTGTTCATCTCTCAATACGGGGCGACTTATCGCTACCTTATCAACAATGCACCCTTTAACAGCTTCATCAAAATCGTGAAGCAGGACGCAGAAACCGGAAAGACTATTCCTTACGCCGGTGCAGGATTCAAGATTTATGACCCGGACGGCAACCCCGTAACAATGACCTTCACTTACCCGACGCCCACCACCATTGATGTGTTCTACACCAATGCAGAAGGTTCTCTTGTTACGCCGGAAAAGCTGTCCTTTGGAAAGGGGTACTCTATTGTCGAGGTGCAGGCTCCCTACGGCTATGTCCTCGACGAAACGCCCGTGTACTTCGATGTCACGGAGGATAATTCCACAGAAGAAAGCGGGGTTACGGTAGTAAAAGTGGATAAGCCCAATATGGCACAGAAAGGCACCATCACCGTGGAAAAAACCGGCGAGGTGTTCTTCGGCGTTTCCGTCATCGGCGGCGTAGATGAAAGCGGAAACGAACTGCCCACCATCTATCAGCCGCAGTATGAAAAGCGTGGACTTCCCGGTGCGGTCTATGAGATCATCGCCGCAGAGGATATTATCACGCAGGACGGCACTGTCCGAAATCAGAAGGGTGAGGTCGTAGACACTGTTACAACCGATGCAACTGGCGCAGCGGTGAGCCGTGAACTCTACCTTGGCAAATATGAGGTGCGTGAGATCACAGCACCCCACGGGATGGTGCTCAACCCGGAACCTCACTGCGTCGAGCTTGTTTACGCCGGTCAGAATGTTGCTGTTACGGAAACGGCGACTTCGTTCGAGAACGAGCGTCAGAAGGTGGAGATCAGCCTTGTAAAGTCCATCGAGCAGAATGAGCACTTCGGCATTGGCACAAACGGTGAAATGAAAAACATTTCTTTTGGTCTGTTCGCCGCCGAGGAAATCGTGTCTGCCAGCGGTACTTCCATTCCCGCAAATGGTCTTGTTGAGATCATCTCTCTTAATGAGGACGGAACGGCAAAGGTTAAGACCGACCTTCCTTTTGGAAGCTACTATGTGCAGGAGCTTGCTACCGACAGCCACTACAAGCTCTCCGATACCAAGTATCCCGTTACCTTTGGGTATGCCGGTCAGGATACAGCGGTGGTGAAAATCGCTGTCAATGATGGGAATGCTGTTGAAAACAAGCTGATCTACGGTTCTGTTTCCGGTAAGAAGGTCGATGAAAACGGCGATTCCCTCGGCGGTGCGCTGATCGGACTGTTCCGCACGGATGACGGCGAGTTTACAAAGGAAAATGCTCTGATGACTGCCACTTCTGCTGAAGATGGCAGTTTTTCTTTTGAGAGCATCCCTTACGGCACTTGGTATGTCCGTGAAATCGAACAGCCCGCCGGCTTCGAGCTGGACGATACCATCTATCCCGTGACCATCGGCGCAGACGGTCAGGTCGTGGAGATCAAGATCGTCAACAAATATGTCCGTGGAAACATCCATCTGACCAAGGTGGATTCCGAATATCCTGACAATAAGCTGACCGGAGCAACCTTTGAGGTCTATAAGGACAGTAACGCAAACGGCAAGCTGGACGACGGTGATGAACTGCTCGGCACACTGACCGAAAAGGAAATCGGTGAATACGGTATGAATGACCTGTTCTACGGTCGCTACTTCGTCAAGGAAACCAAAGCACCGGAGGGATTTGTTCTTGATACCGGCGTGTATGAGGTGATGATCGACACCAACGGCAAGACCTGCGAGGTGGAGAACAAGGCAGGTGTCGGCTTCATCAATGAAGCTATGCGAGGCAACCTGAAAATCGTCAAGACCTCCTCTGACGGCAAGGTCAAGGGCTTCGCTTTCCGCATTACCGGTGCAAACGGCTATGACATTATCCTTGAAACCAACGACAAGGGTGAGATCTTCATTGACGGGCTTCGCATCGGGGACTACACCATTTCTGAGGTAAGCAACTCGGCTTCTTCGATGTATGTCCTGCCTGCCGACAAGAAGGCAACGGTCAAGCTCGGCTCCACAACCATTGTGGAGATGCACAATGTTCTGCGTGATACGCCTAAGACCGGCGATACCACCAATCTGCCGCTGCTCTATGCCCTTGCAGGTCTGTCCGCAGTGGGCATCGCTGTGTGCGGCGTTATCGGATTTAAGAAAAAGAAGAAGGAGGATCGTAACTAATGGAACCTAAAACCATCGTGGCTATCGTTCTGGTAGCCTTTATCATCGGCGGCTTTATCTTCTTGCAGGTCAGAAAGAAAAACAAGAAGTGAGCCAATCATCCAAGGGGCGGAGCAAAAACTCCGCCCCTTTTCTACTACCAGAAGGAGGGAGAAAATGAACCGAATCAATACCGTTGAAAACAAAGTGCTTCAGATCCTGCGGGATTCGCCGGAAACACGGTATGAGGATATGAAGCTGTATTACCGCTACTACAACCGCTATGCCGATGATCTCCGTGCCGGCGAGCTGCCGCTGGGGGACTTGGCATACAACTACAAATTCTACGGACTGCCGTGCTTTGAGTCCATCCGCAGGGCAAGGCAGCGTGTGCAGTCTCTTTTCCCCGAACTGTCCCGAAAGGAAGTCAGGGAGAGTGACGGCGGCGTTGTTATCGTCATCAATATTCTTTGAGGTGGCGGTTATGAAAAGTGAAAAGCGTATGGTGGGCGATTACACCGTCCTGTGTGCCGTGAATATCGGCTCCCGTGAAATCATCCTTGCTGAAAACGAGCAGGACAAGAACGGTGAACGCTTCCTGTGCTGCTATGGGGAGCGCAACGACATCTTTCAGCGATACTCCGAATGTGCCGTTGGCGACGATTATATTGATGCGGCGCTGTTCTTTGCGGAGCGCATCAAGAGGGACGCTGAACTGTTTCGGTCAGAGGTTGAGAAGCTGGATATTCCCGTGACGGTTATTGCCGAAGCGGACTGTATCCCCGACCACTACAAAAATGACATCAACGGAAAGGTCATCGCTATCAACCCCGCTGTTCTCAAGCCGGAATACCGGCGAGCCGACCGGCAGCTTTATCTCGTAACGGGAGGCTTCGGCGCTTCGGCAAACAGCCGTGGCAGCGCTGTTTTTTGCACGAATCTCTATGACGGGAAACCGACCCGGTATGAGCGAATGGATGTGATGGGTGAAGTAAAAACAGAATGTATGCCGCACTGGGCGGTCAATAAGGCGACCGTACTCAAACACATTCAGGGCAATAAGCTGATCTTCGAATACGGCGGCAAGCATTTCTGCCCCTATCGCCTGTTTACAAAAGCGGAGGACACTCTGGACTTCATTTCAAGGCACACGGCAAGAGATAACGACCTCGGACTAACGGACAAACCCAATGCCGGGGACAAAAGCTACTATGACCATTCGGCGTTCTATGAAAGGTCGAGCATAAAAAACTGCGACCTTTTCATTTGCGTGGACAACGGGAAACTCTACTGTCCGGGCGAAAAAGAGATGTTTGAATGGCGCGGCGAAGTCGGGAAAGCGGACTTTGATGGAAAAACAAAGGCGAAACCAAGCCGCAACAAAGACTATGAACGATAAGGAGGATACCGCAATGGCAACAGTAAAGAAAACAGCAGCCGAACAGGGCTTGCAGCAGAAAATGAAGGTGCTGGCAAAGCTCTTTGACGCAGGC
>ENA-ORKV01000169-ORKV01000169.1-human-gut-metagenome-genome-assembly--contig:-NODE-169-length-89494-cov-5.814610_pt1 | contig 89494 bp, 80 predicted proteins | sample MGYA00243058_ERZ508805 | MGnify/ENA primary metagenome ERZ508805 (study PRJEB26277, sample SAMN04329770) | human gut metagenome | biome: human-associated habitat | host: Homo sapiens | place: USA...
ACAAATTTGTTATATTATTGTATATATCTAAAATTAATTATAAAAATATGATTTTACACAGTTAAAATTAAACACTCAGGGCTTGACTATAAAGCCCAGGCATCAAAAGACGGCTTCGTCCGGATAATTGTAACCGATACCCCCTCGACACCTGGCGACCCCATTAAGTATGTCTCTGACATCTTTTGTCAGCCCATGTGCCGGGCGGCGTACTAACACTCCTTGCTCCCCCATTAGCCCGTTCTAGGCTCGGGGGAGCCTTCTTTTTTATTTTATTTTTTATTAATTATCTAATTGCTTCTTATTATTGGTTGGAATTTCGATATTTTTGAATTATTTTTTAAGTACTTACTTAGTTATTTAAGCAAAAAAATATCCCCTAAGGGATATTTTTATTATTCAGCATCTTCAGCTTCGGTTTTTTCAACTGGTTCTGGATCTTCTGCTTCTTCATATTTTTCTAATACAGCTTTTGTAAGCTTGTCTCTTACTTCTTGATTAATAGGATGAGCTATATCGTAATATCTTTCACCTTTTTTTCTTCTAGGCATAGCAATGAATAAACCTTCTGGTTTTTCCATAACTTTAATTTCATGAACTACAAATTCATTATCAAATGTTATTTGGGCTATTGCCTTCACTCTATTTCCTGAGTTTACTTTTCTAACACGTACTTCTGTAATTTCCATGTGAGCACCGCCTTCCAATGTTTTTATTTTTGTACTATTTATGTATGTACACTTATATTATTCTCCATTTTGTATTTTTTTCCTTCTATTTTTTCAAAAAATTTATAATTTTTTATATTTTTTTAATATATCAATTCAAAAACAAAGACGTAAAATATGTTGAATTTTTCCTATTTTAAGTATATAATATATTAGAAAAATAAAACATATAAAAGGAGTGCTTAATTTGATTAATTTAGAAGAATTAAAAAAATATAAACATATACATATGCTAGGCATCGGTGGAACTAGCATGAGTGGGATTGCTACTATTTTAAAGAAATGGGGCTTTTACGTTACAGGTTCAGACGCAAATGAGTCTGAATTGGTTGATAAATTAAAAAACAATGGAATTTCTGTTGTGATTGGTCATGATTTAGATAACCTTAGAAAAGCTGATTTAGTCATTTATAGTGCCGCAATTTCTCATGATGATATTGAAATGCAAGAAGCAAAAAGATTAAATATTGAAACCATGGAAAGATCTACTTTCTTGGGAATTATCACTAAAGGTTATAGAGATACAATTAGTATTTCTGGAACGCACGGAAAAACCACAACCACATCTATGATTTCTGTTTGTTTTATGGAGGCTCATAAAGACCCTACTGTTCAAGTTGGTGCCATTTTAAAGCAAATTGATGGAAATTATAGAGTTGGAAATAGCGAATATTTTATATTAGAGTCTTGTGAATATGTAGAAAGTTTCTTAAAATTTCACCCAAGAACAGAAGTTATTTTGAATATAGACAATGACCACCTTGATTATTTTAAAGACTTAGACCATATAAAAAATGCTTTTGTAAAATTTGTTGAATTACTTCCAAAAGATGGTTTACTAGTATTAAATGCTGATGACACTAATTGTGTTGATTTGTATAAAAATACGAATGCAAAAATTGTTACTTTTGGTATTGAAAATGAGAAATCGAACTTTATTGCGAGAAATATCACTTTTGACAACAATGGTTTTCCTCTTTTTGATGTATACAGAAATAATAGTTTTTATAAGAGCATCAAGCTTTCCGTACCAGGAATGCATAATGTTTATGATGCTCTTGCTTGTATTGCAACATGTTATGAATATGGTATAGATAAAGAAGATATAAAAGAAGGTTTATTAAAATATACTGGAGCCCACAGAAGATTCGAATTTGTTGGAAGTACAAATGGAGCAAATGTTTTCGATGATTATGGTCATCACCCAACAGAAATAAAAGCTGTATATGATGCAATGAAAAAGAAAAAATTTAATAGGTCTTGGGTTGTATTCCAACCACACACATATAGTAGAACCAAAAATCTTCTTACAGATTTTGCTCAAGTTCTTTCTGGATTTGACAATATAATAGTAACTGACATTTATGCAGCTAGAGAATCGGATACTTTAGGTATTTCCTCTCAAAATTTGGTTGACCAAATTAATATTAATAGAGTAGGAAAAAAAGCTCTTTATATGTCTGATTTTAACGAAATTGCAAAATACATTAGAGATAGAGTTATGCCAAATGATATAGTACTAACAATTGGTGCTGGAACAGTAACAACAATCGGTCCAAAAATAGTCGGAAAATAATATTCCATCACATAAAATCTATATTTTTTACTATTTGTTATATATAAAAATAGTCTATTAGCATAAAATATAAAAAGAAAATATTCACATTGTTTATGAATATTTTCTTTTTATTTATATTAATATCTATTATTTCCCATATTTTTCAGTCTCTATTGTTGGATATACAAATTTTTTTCCACTCTCTGTCATTTGTCCATTAGGAAAATGATTTTTATTCATTTCATTGCTTCCAACTAGGAAATATCTATGTTTTATCGAATCTGACACATATCCAGTTCCTTTAATAACCGGGTCGTCCCAAGTTGAATCTATAGCATACCACTTTCCGTATAGTTGTACATAATTCCATTCATGTCTTTCAGTTTTTCCTTCAGAGTTTGTTGCAGTTCCACTTACTAAAACACATGGAATATCCACTTCATCTAAAATATATTTTAATGTTTCCGCATACCCCTCACAAACTGCAGATTTTTCGATTAATGCTCCATATAAATTATACACATTGTTATTTGTTATATTTTGTTCGTAATCTAAATTATTTATAATCCAGTCGTGGGCATGCATTATTTTATTATAATCTATTCCACTTAGGCTTTTAACTATACTGTCCCTTGTTTCTTTTATTTCATTTAATATCGCATGTACTTTTTCTTTATTTTCTATGCCATTTGCCAAATAGCCATTCGAATCTGCTGGAGCAATCGACAGTGCATACGTTACTTTTTTACCATATGTAGTTTTTCTCATTTTCAAATTTATTTTTGTAACATCTATAAAAAATGTATCAACTCTGTCTAACATTAAGGCATCCCATGCTGATTGAAAACTAGTATCCAACTGTTTTTCTCCATCGTTCTCATATAATACACTTGCTACTTGATTCGACAATTTTATCTCATAATTTCCAGACATCATATTTGATAAATTACTTTCAATTGCATCATATATTAATTTTGCGGTATCATCTAATTGATTATAATAATACTTATTATTTTTCACATATGCAAAATCATATTCTTTAGAATTTTCATAGTTCTCATCAATAGGAACGACCATTGTATTTTGGTTTTCCGTTGTTTCTACTTTTTCTACATTTATGTATTCATCTTGTAACTGTTGTACAACGTTTACTCCCTGTTCATAGCCTACTTTTATTTGTTGTTTATTGGATTGAATAACTTTATATATGTAAACTCCTAAAAGTAACACAATTAGTATTAATAAAACATTTATAATTATATACTGTCTTTTTTCTTTAGCACTGTTTCCCATAAAAATGGTTCCTTTCTTTTAAAATCCCTTAATATAACTTAATAATCGCATGAAGTGTGTTCTCGTCCTCTGACTTCATTGTTACGATATTTTGATTTTTCTCTTTTGTATATAGACACTTAAATTCATCATTTAATCGTATCTGTTTTTTATACATTATCTCTATATTATTACACTCTGGTGCTTCATATACTTCTTCTGGTAAAACCTCATAAGCATAGTCCAAATAATATAAATTGTGAATATGCTTGTTAATATCTATGTCTCTTCTTTGTGCTTTATATTCTTGCTTTCTTATTATAGTAGTTGGTTCTTTTAATTTCAAAGTATAATCTTCTTTGAATACTTTTTTAGTCTCACATTGATATTTTTCAATAATTTCAGGAGTTAATTCTCTTAGCTTTCCAGTGTTTATATCTACAATTGCCCACTTGCTAGTAGCAATTGTGCATAGTTCTCCGCTCTCATCATATATCTCGTAGTCTCTATATGTAAAAATTCTATTTGACTCTCTTCCCCATGTATTTATTGTTAATTCTTCGTTATATATAGGCCTTTTTAAAATTTTAACTTTCCAACCTAATAGAATCCAACTAAATCCTACATTTTCCATATCATTTAATCCAAAATGTATGGTTTCTGATTGCCTAGCCCCTGCATTTTCTAATATTTTTAATATTGCCTTATTAGTTATTTTATTGGAGTAACCAACATCTTCTAAATCTATTCTTGTTTTACTTGTGTATATTGCCATTTTATGCCTCTTTCTAATAATCTATCTATCATTATTATATATTATGAACAAATTATTTTCAATCAAATTTTAAAAATCTGGCACATACTCTTCTTCATGTTTTCCTAAATCTTGCATATATCCATTCTCTATATCCAACAGATATAAATATTGCTCTATTTCTGAATATTCTTTGTTTGTTAATTTTCTATTCAAATACTTATCTTCTTTGGCCTTATATGTTGGAAAATATTGTGCCATTACACTCACATATGCTCTTGAATTTACATTTTCTTTTAACCATTTTAATATGTGTTTCGAATTTTGAATGTGTCCTGGAAGTACCAAGTGTCTTATTATTACTCCTTTTTTTATTAATCCATTTTCGTTAAACTCCGGAGTTTCCACTTGATTAATCATTTCTAAAATTGCCTTTGTTGCTATTTCAAAATAGTTTGGTGCTTTCGAATATTTTACAGCAATCTCATTAGAATAATATTTTAAATCTGGCAAATATACGTCTATATATCCTTTCAGAGCCTTTATTGTTTCAACATTTTCATAACCATTTGTGTTATATATTACTGGAATTATAAGGCCTTTAGATTTTGCAATTTTTAAAGCTTCTATTATTTGATATGCATACATAGTTGGTGTTACTAAATTTATATTATTTGCACCATTTTTCTGCTGATTTAAAAAGATATCAGCTAGTTCTTCTATAGAAACTTCTCTTCCTTTTCCCTCTTGACTTATTTTATAATTCTGGCAGAATAAACAATTCAAGTTACAATTCGAAAAAAATACTGTACCAGAACCATTCTTTCCACTTATGCATGGCTCTTCATAATAATGTAATGATGCTAATGCAATTTTTATCTTATCATTACAACCACATTTTCCTATTTTCCCTTCCAATCTATTTACTTTACATCTAAAAGGACAGACTCCACATTGTCTTAATTCCTCTAACATCTTTATATTCCTCCATTTTAAGTTCAAACTAATACTACAATAAACCATTCCTACCCATTTGTCAATTTTTTCATTCAATATTATTTGACATTTTTCGTCACACAGCGTAAAATGGATATATCAAATAAATGGGAGAAAAATAATGTTTGGACATAGAAGTGACGGCAGGAAATTAAAAACTGTTCCACCGTTTTTTAGAGTTATACCTTGTGTAATGTTGGAAAGAAACTATGCACAAGTTTATTTTAAGCAAGATATTAAATTAAAGGAATTAGATGAATACATTGATAGAAAAGCCAAAGAAGGAATAAAGCTTTCTTACATGAATATAATTTATGCAGCTATAGTAAGAATCATTGCTGAAAGACCTTATTTAAATAGGTTTGCAATGAATGGTAGCCTATATGCTAGAAATCAAATATTTTTTTCTTTAGCAATAAAGAAAAGTTTTGCTGATGAAGGACAAGAAACAACAATAAAATTGCCTTTTACAGGAACTGAAAACATTTTCGAAATAAAAGAAAAATTAGACAAAGCAATAGAACAAAACAAAGATTACAGTACATCTAATAATACAGATGCATTAGCAAAAACCTTTAGTATTGTTCCAAATGGATTTATTAGAGCTGCTTTTAAATTTATCAAATTTTTAGACAAGCATGGTGCAGTGCCAAAGGCAATCATTTCAGCGAGTCCATTTCATACTAGCGTATTTTTAACTAATGTTGGATCTTTAGGAATTGATAGTATTTATCATCATTTATACAATTTTGGTACTACCAGCCTATTCTTTGCAATGGGTAAAAAGAAGAAAAGTTATATTTATGATGATGATGAAATGCATGAAGAAAAATGTATTACCATAGCCTTTGTTGGTGATGAAAGAATTTGCGATGGTTATTATTATGCAACTTCTTTTAAGCAATTGTCTAAATATTTAAAGAAGCCAGAATTGTTGGAACAACCAGGAGTTGTAAAAGAAGATATAAAATAAATTTATAAAAGCTGATATATTGTTTTAGTAACATATATCAGCTTTTTATTATTTTTCTATTTCTTTTCTAAAGCTTATACCATTTTCAAGTTTTGGTAAGTCTAACATATCTAATATTGTTGCAGAAATATCTGCAAATGTGCTTCTTATTCCTAAATTCACATTTTCTTTTATATTCTTTCCATATACCAATATTGGAGTATATTCTCTAGAGTGGTCTGTGCTTGGAGTGCTTGGGTCATTTCCATGATCTCCTGTTATAATAAGCATGTCATTTTCCTTCATTTTGCTCATTATTTCTGGTAATTTCGAGTCAAAATATTCTAGCGCTCTTGCATATCCTTCAATATTATTTCTATGTCCATATAACATGTCTGTATCTACAAGATTTGTAAATATCAATCCATTAGTGTCTTTCTTTATTTCTTCAATCGTCTTTTCTATTCCATCAGCATTTCCGTTTGTGTGTATTGCACTGTCTATTCCCCTACCACTGAATAAATCTTCTATTTTTCCTATTGCTACAACATTTGTACCATTCTCATGCATTACATCTAACATTGTCTTACCAAAAGTATTAGACTCAAAGTCTTTTCTATTGTATGTTCTTGTAAAATTTTCTGATTTATCTCCAATAAAAGGTCTTGCAATTACAGTTCCAACATTGTACTCTGGGTTATCTAGAATTTTTCTTGTAATTCTACAAATTTCATATAATTTTTCTACTGGAATTACGTCTTCATGTGCTGCTATCTGAAATACGCTGTCTGCTGATGTGTATATTATAGGATATCCTGTTTTTATGTGTTCTTCTCCGAAGCGTTTTAAAATTTCTGTTCCAGAGCCAACTTCATTGCATAAAACTCCTTTTACACCCGTTTTTTCTATAAACTCATCAATCAATTTTTTAGGAAACGCATTTGGATATGTTGTAAAAGCAGGATGCTTAATATAACCAGACATCTCCCAATGCCCTACTGGACTGTTTTTTCCATCTGCTTGTTCTTGTGCCTTTCCATATGCTCCTATTGTCTTTTCTTGTTTTTCTCCAACCTTAACCCCGTCTATATTGTATAGCCCTAATTTAGCCATATTGGGAACATTTAAAGACGTAATATTGTATATTCCAGCAAGTGTATTGCTTCCTTCATCTCCATACTTGTTTGCATCTGGAGCCTCTCCGACACCGAAGCCATCAAGTACCATTATGATTACTCTGTCTACCATACTTTTCCTTTCCATTGGCAAATAATCACAATTTTTGCTACGTCAAAATTTGATTCTTTCCCAACTCTTTTATTATTTGCTTGTCAAATTATACTCATACACCTTCACATTCTTTACAAAATTATCAAATTCGTTCTTGAAAATATTTATATTAAATTCGTCTTTTCCTTTTAGCTCAAGCTTATATTTATCCATATTTATAAGTCCTTCTTGAGATATGTCCATTCCTAAAGGAAGTGTTTGATTGTTATTTTCAAAGAATGTTATATTCGAGTAAAATACTAACTTTGTATTTTCTGGAACGTTTATTTTATATAAATATGTTTCTTTAGATGTAGAAGTTTTTTCTAGATTATCCAAAGTTTCGAATGGATTTACACTAAATTTATCAAATCCATCTGGATCAATCTTTTCGTTGCTAGCCTTGTACAAAGATATATCATATGGAACTTCTATCTTTTCTGATTCATCTATAAGAATTTGTCTAAGTTCTTTTAATTTCTCTATAAATACGTCCATCTCTGTATTTAAATTTACATTTAAAACTTTGTACTTATCTTTTTCCGCTTCTCTATGTTGATTATTTTTTAATGTTTTTATCTTTGTCTTATCTTGGCTGATATTTCCAAAAATATCGAAATCCTTTTCTTGAATTTTATCAATATCTTTCTTGTAGTCGTCTTTTAATTGCTGCAATAAATTTGCTATTTTTGTTTCATCTGCTTTTAATAGCTTTTCCTTCGATACTATGTTTATTCCATCTAGTACAAAATTTGATGCAAACAATGCATCTTGTTCTTTATGTGTTAATTTTTCTCTTTGTTGGCTATCTATCTTACTTGCAAAATTTTCTATATCTTCTTCATAATCAAAGGTTTTTCTAAGTCCTGTACTCGTTGTTTCTTCCTCTTCTACTTCACCTTCGGCAAGCATTTTCGACTCATCTTTGTTTGCATATTTCCAAAATTCGAATATGCTCTTCTTATGCTCATCTATCTCTTCTAAAAACTCTGTTGCATTCTTTAATTTTTTATCAATATTATCAACCTTATTTTGTAAAGCCTTTAAATCTAGTTTTGCATTTTTATTATCTTTTACATTATTATCCAGTTCTTTGCCAATCTTAATAATATCTTCTACAGTATAGCTTTTAGATTCTAATTCATCATCTTTAAAATGTTCTATATTTTCTTTATCTTGACTTAAAATATCCTTTAATCTTTCTTTACTTGCAGAATGCCCCGAAACTTCTTCGTCTTTCTTGCCTTTCTTTCCCTTAAAGAAATATTTTATTCTTCCCATAAATGTTTTCTTGCACTCTAAGAAAGTAACAATCTCTTTCTCTTTTCTAAGATATTCTAGGTTTTTCTGTTCTTCTTGCTTTTGTAAATCTTTAATATCTGCTTTTACTTCCTTAGTCTCAGTCTTAACTCTTTCGTTTTCTTTTATCTTGGAAATTGACTCTTTCTTCAAGAATTCTGGCAAAGTATCATATTCAATTTTTTCATCATTATAATAAAATTCTAAGCCACCATTTTCACCAATCTTTATTTGAAATTGATAATCTTTTCTTAAATCATATGCTAAAATGAATAATGCTTTGATTAATTTATAGCATTTTGAAGCTTCTTTTTTATCTTTGAGAATAATTCTATATTGGCTTGTCATTTTATCATATATAACAGTCTCTCCAACTATTTGCAACTGAATATTTCCTTCTTCGTCTTCTATTTCATATATAGAAGGCCAATTTTTAGTGAAAAACCACAAATAATTTTCTAAATCTTCTATCTCTGATTTTTTTAATATTACTTCCGAATATTCCTCATTACTGATAGGCACAAAAATAGTGTTATCCTTTTCACTCTTGCTCTTGCACGCTTCAATCTTTTTTTTCAATAAATAAAACATCGGCGAATTATCTGTTTCGTTTGTAGAAGCAAGCATAAAATATTTATCCGCATAATCAGAATAGAATATTTGCCACTTAAAATTATTAGCAAATTTCACATCAAATGGAATTTCTTTTTGAAAAGCTTCTTGTTCCTTTTCTATTTCTTGAATATCTGACACCCTAGTCTGATTTATCATTTTTAAAAAGTATGCATACTTCTCAAGATTTTCGTTTGCCTCTGGCTTCATATATGTAAATAATGGACTGGCAAGTTTATACCTTTCCTCTAAATCATCTAGTCTGTCCTTTGGTGTAATTAATATTTCAATATCTTTTATTTTTACGTACTTATAAACTTTATATGTAGTTTCGTCGTAAACCTTTGGTACTCTATATTCAAGTGGCTCAAAATCCTTTAAAAATTCTGGAACTTCTCCTAGTTCAAAACCAATATAGTCTACCTTTTCTCTTAACATATTTAAGTTTTCTGTTGTACCTTTTACTACTTTCCTTGGCATATTTGCTCCTCCAAATTTTGCAAATTAAATTACTGAATTAGTATATCACAACTTTATTAATAATGCTATAAAAATTTATTGTATAATAAAAACTTACGCCAATTTTTCAAAAAAGAATACAAACATATTTTTTTATATGTCCGTATTCTTTTTGATTATATTTCCTATTTTGCAAATGTTTTTATTTCTTCATCTATTTTTTCTACAAAATCTTCTAGCTTCATTGCCCCAACGTCTCCGTCTTTTCTGTTACGAACTCCGACTTCTCCTGCTTCTTGTTCTTTATCTCCAACAACTAGCATGTATGGAACTTTTTGAAGTTGTGCTTCACGTATTTTGTATCCAATTTTTTCTGCTCTATCATCTACTTCTACTCTTACTTCTTTATCTTGTAATGCTTCCTTAACTTTGTTTGCATATTCTAAGTGCTTATCTGATATTGGGAGTACTTTTACTTGTACTGGTGCAAGCCATGTTGGGAATGCTCCCTTTGTTTCTTCTATTAAAAATGCCATAAATCTATCTAGTGTTCCAAGTATTGCTCTGTGTATTACAACTGGTCTATGAGCTTTTCCATCTTCACCAATGTATTCTAGCTCGAATCTTTGTGGTAATAAGAAGTCTAATTGGCAAGTTGAAACTGTTACATCATGTCCTATTGCTGATTTTAATTGTACATCTAGCTTTGGTCCATAGAATGCAGCTTCGCCTTCTGCCTCGTAGAAGTCTAATCCTAGTTCTGTTAGTATTTCACGAAGTTGACTTTCTGCCTTATCCCACATTTCGTCATCGTCAAAGTATTTGTGTTTGTCGTTTTTGTCTCTTAATGATAATCTAAATTTGTAGTCTTTAAATCCAAAGTCTTTGTAAACATCTAGTATTAATTTTACTACCTTTCCAACTTCATCTTTTATTTGGTCTGGTCTTACGAATAAGTGAGCATCATTTTGGCACATCTCACGCACTCTTTCAATACCGCAAACTGTTCCACTGTCTTCATATCTAAAGTCATGTGCTAATTCACCAATTCTTATTGGTAAGTCTTTGTATGAACGCATTTTGCTCTTGAATATTAGCATGTGATGTGGGCAGTTCATTGGTCTTAATACTAATTCTTCGTTGTCCATTTTCATTACTGGGAACATATCCTCTTTGTAGTGATCCCAGTGTCCTGATGTTTTGTATAGTTCAACGTTTGCAAGTGATGGTGTGTATACGTGTTTATATCCCATTCTTATTTCCTTGTCTTGAATGTATCTTTCAAGCAATCTTCTTACTGTTGCACCATTCGGCAAATACATTGGAAGTCCTGAACCTACTAATTTATGTGTCATGAATAGTTCTAAGTCTTTTCCTAATTTTCTGTGGTCTCTTTGTTTTGCTTCTTCTAATTTTGCTAAATGTTCTTCAAGCAAGCTTGCCTTTGGGAATGATATAGCATAAATTCTTTGAAGCATTTTATTCTTCTCGTCACCTCTCCAGTAGGCTCCAGAAGTTGATAATAATTTAGCACATTTTACTTTTCCTGTGCTCATTAAGTGAGGTCCTGCACATAAATCTGTGAATTCACCTTGCTTGTAAAATGATAAAACTTCGTCTTCTGGTAAGTCCTCTATTAGTTCTACCTTGTAATCTTCTCCTGCATCTTTCATTAATTTAATAGCTTCACTTCTTGGAAGTTCAAATCTTTCTATTGGTAAATCTTCTTTTATAATCTTTTTCATTTCAGCTTCTATCTTCTCGAAGTCAGCCTCTGAAAATCTGTATTCTGTGTCGAAATCATAGTAAAATCCACCATCTATAGCTGGTCCAATTGCAAGCTTAACATCTTTATATAATCTCTTAATAGCTTGTGCCATTATGTGAGATGTCGTATGCCAATATGCTTTTTTTCCATCTTCATCATCAAATGTTAGAATTTCTACATTGCAGTCTTTGTTTAAGTTGTGTCTTAAATCAACAACCTTTCCATCTACTCTTCCTGCAGTTGCAACTCTTGCTAAACCTTCGCTAATTTCTTTTGCAAGTTCTATTACAGAAATGCCCTCCTTTACTTCTCTTTTGCTTCCGTCTTTTAATGTAATTATCATAAAAAATCCTCCTTTTGCATCTGGAAAACAAAAACACTCCCAAATGCTTTTAACATTTAGGAGTGCATATATGCACGGTTCCATCCTAATTTTTTACTTAATTTACTAAGCAAGCTTTCGCCAGAGTTTTCTGTGAGGTAGTTTTTCAAATATGTTTGCTTAGAATTGCTTTCAGCCTATGACAATTCTTCTCTAAAAGTAACCTTTATTTTACTTTGTCTCATTGCTTATCTATTCACATATTCTTATAATAGTACTTTTTTTGTGTTATGTCAATACAATTTTCTATTTTTTAGTTGGTTTTCCTAGTAGTCTAAACATGTTCTTCTTGTATTTTTCAACTCCTGGTTGGTTGAATGGGTTTACTCCAAGTATTGAGCCAGACATTGCACATGCAAGTTCAAAGAAATATATTAATTGTCCTAAAGTCTCTGCATTTAGTTCTTGCATAGTTATTAATATATTTGGCACTTCTCCATCAACATGTGCTTCTATTGTACCTTCCATTGCTTTTTTATTTACAAAGTCTAATGATTTGCCAACTAAGTAATTTAGTCCATCTAAATCATCTTCATCTAAGTTTATGCTTATGTCTGAACCTGGCTTTTCTATTCTTATTACTGTTTCAAATAGATTTCTTCTTCCTTCTTGAATGTATTGTCCTAAAGAATGTAAATCTGTTGTAAAGTCTACTCCTGTTGGGAATATTCCCTTTCCGTCTTTTCCTTCGCTCTCACCATAGAGTTGTTTCCACCACTCTGTTACATAGTGCATTTTTGGTTCGTAGTTTGCTAGTATTTCAATATTCTTATCATCTTTATATAAGATATTTCTTGCAACGGCATATTGATAACATTCATTATATTTTAAATCTTCATCACAATATTTATCTTGAGCAAATCTTGCACCTTTCATTAATTTATCTATATCAACACCTGCAACAGCTATTGGTAAAAGTCCTACTGGAGTAAGAACAGAATATCTTCCTCCTACATTGTCTGGAATAATAAATGTTTCGTAATTTTCTTTTTCTGCTAATTGCTTTAATGCTCCTTTTTCCTTGTCTGTTGTAACATATATTCTGCTTCTTGCTTCTTCCAAATCATATTTAGCTTCTAACAACTCTCTAAATATTCTAAATGCAATAGCCGGCTCTGTTGTAGTTCCAGATTTTGAAATTACATTTATAGAAAAGTCTTTATTACTTATTAAATCTATTAGCTCGCTCATGTAGTTAGGGCTTAAATTGTTTCCGACATATATTATCTGAGGAGTTTTTCTTTCTTCTTTGTCTTGTAAATTATAAAATGTATTCGTCAATGCCTCTATTACTGCTCTAGCGCCAAGATATGAGCCACCAATTCCAATAACAAGTAGCACATCAGAATTTGCTTGAATTTTCTTTGCACATTCTTTTATTTTCTTAAATTCTTTTTTATTATATTTAGTAGGAAGTTCTAACCATCCTAAAAATTCATTTTCATCATCTTTTTTCTCGTGTAATTCTGTATGAATTTTCTCTACCTCTTTACTATACTTCAAGATAGATTTTTCGGTTATACCAGCATTTTTTAAATCTAACTTTAGTCCAACCATATATTTCACTCCTTTGTTTATTATATTTACAGTATTTATAATATATTAATTTTTTCTTTGTTTCAAGTGTTTTAGTAATATTTTTGTTGCAATAGCATACATTTATTATAAGTAAAAATAAAGGAGAAAACAATGGTAAATGTAGCCGTAATAAATATAAAAAGTTTAATAAAAATCTTACTTATTATATTTGTAGTAATATTTTTTATTTATTTTGTACAAGGCCTATCTATTAATTTAGATAAGTTTGCTTTTTCTCCTTTTATCTTAAACCAAACAATTCCTGGTATTGCTACCACCAATGACTCAGATTTTTCTTCTATCGAGACATCATACATAGAATCCAAAAGTCCTCTACAGTTTTTACTTAATTCACAACTTCCAGTTATGTCGTCCATCAAAATAGCAACTCATGAAAGTGAAAATAATATTGCCGAAGAGCCTACCATTGTTGAAAATAATAATACCGATAATACTATTGAACATGCTAGTACGAATATAGAGACACAAGTAATTGATTCTGGTGTACCAAACAAATACACAAATGATTATCAAGGTGTTGAAATCAAAAATGGAACTAATTATACTTTAACTGATGATATTTTGAATTATGAAGGATTAGAAATTAATCAATCTGATGTGATGATTTTTCACACTCATACTTGCGAAAGTTACACACCCACAGAAAATTTTGCATATGAAGAAAGTGGAACTTTTAGAACTACAGATTTAGATTATTCTGTGGTACGTGTTGGTAATTCTCTTACAGACCAACTAACTTCATATGGTTTTAATGTTGTACATGACAAAACATACCATGATTATCCCGCATATTCTGGTTCATATGGCAGGTCTATGGCAACGGTTGAAAACTTGTTAATTTCACATCCAAATACAGACATAATTATAGACTTACATAGAGATGCTATTGCAGATACTTCTTATGCTCCTTCTATTAAAATTGGAGATGAGGTTGTATCTCAACTAATGTTTGTAATCGGAACAGATGGTGGAGGCCTAGAACACCCTAACTGGCAAAAGAATTTACAATTTGCAGTAAAAGTTCAGAAAAAAGCAAACGAATTATACCCTGGGTTATTTAGACCAATACTATTAAGAAACAGCAGATATAACCAGCAACTTGGAAAGGCAGCCTGCATAATAGAAGTAGGAGCTACTGGAAATACATTAGAACAATCAATGGCTAGCATGAAATATTTAGCAAGAGTATTTTCATCAATTTTTGACTAATTCAAAAGTGTCTAGAACTATTAAATTAAAATTTAATAATTCTAGACACCTTTTTATAATATCTTAAAAAACATTTGCATTCTGTATTTTTTGAGAATTTACAGTAATAATTTGTGCAAATAATTGTTGCAATAAAGAGCTTAATTCCTCTTGACTATAATCATTTAATGCAACACTGTTTTCATCATTTAATTCTGTAACTGTTACATCTTTAAATGTTATTGCATTATTGTATTCTACATTAAATTGTACGTCATTTGCATCATATGATACATAAACTTTTTCAGTTGCTCCATTATCCGAAATACCATCTAATTCAAAGCCAATTTCAAGTGAGCAGTTCTCTTCTGAACTTGTTATAATATATTTGCTTTTACTTGCAGATTTTTCTTTAGATATTGTATATTCTATATTGTTTGGAGTTGCAGTTGTCTCCTCTGTAAGCGCATCTGCTGTATCAAAAGAACCTGTCTGTTTTATTGTAATATTCTTGCCTCGTTCTAATATTACAGAAAATCCTACATTATCTTCATCTGTATTCACCTCAACATCAGCTTCCACACCATTTTCAGTACTTGTTAAAGTTATCTTAATAGATGTATTTGAAAAATCTTGTTCATTTAAATCATCAATTTCTTGGTCAATATTATCTTGATATGTTGATATATCATCACTCATACCCAACATTTTAATAATTTCCGAGTCATTTTTAGCCTCATTTAAGCAGTATATCATAATATTTTTTAGGTTATCTTTTTCGATTGTTAATGTATATGAAGTATTATTATTTTTTGTAAAGTTTGACTCTGAAAGTTGTCCTGCCAATTTTCCTATATATTTTGTTACTAAGCTTTTGATATTTTGAACAGTTATTGATGACTTATCCAATTTTATATTGGTTGGCACTTTCATTTCCTCATCAATTCCTAATTTATTAGAAAGCTCATCTAGTTTTTCATTTTTTATTCCAATATATTTATTAGCAACTTCGTCAGAGCCAAGTGCAATCATCTGATTATTTTTTACAAGTTTAAATGCAAATTTTTCAGAATCCGAATAATTAATAGTTATTTCTTGTTCAAAATTATCATTATCTACATCTGTTGCTCCTTTAAATGTAAGATTTAAGTCTGTATTAATATCAGTATTACCTCCTGATTTTACTCTTAATACTCCAGTATTTTCATAATTATTTGCTGATTTATTTGTGTAATACGTTTTTATGTTTTCATCATAAAAGAAATTATATAATTCCATATCTAACATGGTTCCATATTTAGAAAACATTTGTGAATTACTTTTTAATAAATCTGTTGCAAAATACACATAAGCAAAAGCACCTCCGCAAACTGCTAATATAATCAATAATACTATTATTACAATTAAAACTTTTCTATTTTTCATCTTTTTATTCTCCCTTTATCACTTTTTTAACGCTTTCTGCATTAAATTCTGTTAATTTTTCTTCTCCTGTTTCCATATTTTTTACTTTTACTGTATTATTTGCAATTTCATCATCACCAATTACTATTACATATGGAATTTCAAGCTTGTCTGCGTATTTCATTTTTGCTTTTATTTTTTTGTTATTTAAATATATTTCTGTATTTATCCCTAATTCTCTCAAACTTGTTGCTAATTCTAGTGGAGCTTTTTTATTTTCTGTCATTGGAATTATTAATACATCAGAAATTGATTTTTTATCTGCTTTAATTAAATTTAATTCATTTAATTTGTAGAATAATCTTGTTAGACCTATTGATACGCCAACTCCCGGAAGTTTTCTATCTGTGTAATTTTCTGCTAAATTTTCATATCTTCCACCAGAGCAAACACTTCCAATTTCTCTATAGTCATTTAAGAAGGTTTCATATACGGTTCCCGTATAGTAATCTAACCCTCTTGCTATTGTAAGGTCAACTGTGAAGTTTTTATCTGGCACTCCAAATAATCTAATATTTTCAACTACTTCTTTTAACTCATTTACGCCTCTCGTAAATGTAGCATTTGTCATATTATCTGCACCAACATCTGTATTTTGAGACTCGCTTTCCACAATATTTGCACTATATAAGTCCATTTTTTCAAGCTTTTCTATCTTTTCATCTGCACTTCCGTCTATTCTTATAAAATCTATTATTGTGTTTACTATTTTTTCGCCTACTCCAAGCTCTGCTATTTCTTTTCTTACAGCTTGCTCTCCAATTTTATCTATTTTATCGATTATTCTTAAGATTTCTACAGATTTATCTTTTTGGCCAATCCCTTCAAATAAACCATTTAAAATTTTTCTGTTATTTATTTTTATTGTAAAATTTTCAAATCCTAAAGTTCTAAAAGTCGAATAAATCACAGCTGGAAGCTCTGCATCATTTATAATGTCTAAAGTTTCATCTCCAATTATATCAATATCACATTGATAAAACTCTCTATATCTTCCCTTTTGTGCTTTTTCTCCTCTGTACACTTTCCCTATTTGATATCTTCTAAATGGAAAACTTAAATTTCCATAATTTTTTGCTACATATTTTGCAAGTGGTACAGTTAAATCAAATCTTAAAGCTAAATCCGTATCACCTTTTTCAAATCTGTATATTTGCTTTTCTGTTTCTCCACCAGCTTTTGCAAGCAATACTTCAGCATATTCAATTATAGGCGTATCTATTGGCAAAAATCCAAATTTTTGATACGATTTTTCAATTTTTTGCTTCATATCATCAAATAAAATCTGCTCACTTGGCAATAGTTCCATAAAACCAGGTAGAGTTCTTGGTTCTGTCTTTCCCATATTCTTCTCCTTTCATTTTTCGTCCAAAAAGGGTCGTCCCCATTGGGCGAAAATTTTAACATTCTTGTCGAGGTTTTAGTTCTAGGTAAATTGGCTTTTCTTCCTTTATTAATGTAGATTTTCCATGCCCCGGATATACTATTGTTTCGTCTGGTAATACAAGTAATTTTTTTGTAATCGAGTCTATTATTTGTACGAACGAACTGGTTGGTAAATCTGTTCTTCCCCAAGTTCCTCTAAATAATGTGTCTCCCGAAAATAATAATCCTTCCTTTTCACAATATAACGAAGTAGAACCTTTTGTGTGTCCTGGAGTGTGTATTACTCTAAATTCTAGGCTTCCAACATGAATTAAATCTCTGTCGTCTACTCTTGAATCTGGTTCTAGTTCTATGTCTCCCATGTTAATGCAGGCGCTTAGATTTATGTTTTCGTCATCTAAACCTTCTGCATCGTCTCTATGGATTAATATTTTGCCACCTTTTTTACTCTTTACCTCTGAAACGGCTCCAATGTGGTCTCCATGGCAATGTGTTAAATAAATGTATTTTACATTTGCCTCTAATATATCTAGCATTTCTAAAATTTTATCTGCTTCTCCACCCGGATCTATAACCATTGTTTCTTTTGTTTCTTCGTCTTCTACTATGTAACAATTTGTTGCTTCTCCTAATGTCGTTTGTACTTTTAATCTTTTTAAAATCATGTGTTGCTCCTATTTATTCCTTGGCTTCGTTTTATACGCAAGTCATATTTTTCATATATGTTTTATTTATTTCTTCTTACTTCATATACGCTGTCTATTTTTCTTATTGCTTTTAAAACACTGTTCAACTGTGCTATATTGCTTACTTCTAGCGTTAATTCCGTTAATACTATTCTTTCTTTAGATACTTTTGATGATACCGCCATTATAGGTGTTTTTTCTGCAGTTATTGTTGCAATTATGTCTGCAAGCAATCCATCTCTATCATTTGAAAATACTACAACATCAACATTATAGCTCGATGGTTTGTCTGTATACCATGAAACATCTATCATTCTGTTTTCTTCAGATACCAAGTCTTTTACGTTCTTGCAGTCTTTTCTATGTACAGATACGCCTCTTCCTTTTGTAATATATCCAACAATTTCGTCTCCTGGTACTGGGTTACAACATTTTGATAGTTTTACTAGACAGTTGTCTATTCCTTTTACAATTACACCACTTGTTGATGGTTTGTTGTTTGTCTTTTCCTTTGTAAGTTCTTCTATTTTTTCTTCTAGATTTTCTTCTTTATGAACTTTTCTGTATTCTTCAAGTACTCTTGAAACTATTTTATTTGCTGTAATTGTTCCGAATCCAACACTTGCAAACATGTCATCTGCACTATTATATTTGTATCTTTCAAGTGCAGCTTCAACAAACTCCGGTCTAAACAATTCTGGGTAGCTCATTCCAATTTTCTTTACTTCTTTTTCTAAAAAGTCTTTTCCTCTTGCAATGTTTTCTACTCTTTCATTTTTCTTGAACCATTGTTGAATTCTAGTCTTTGCTGTACTACTCTTTATAAATTTAAGCCAGTCTCTACTTGGTCCTTTAGATTTATCTGATGTAATAATCTCTACAATATCACCATTTTTTAATTTTGTTACAATAGGCATCATCTTGCTGTTTATCTTACAGCCAGTCATATGGTTTCCTATTTCTTCATGAATACTATAAGCAAAATCTATTGGTGTGGCTCCTCTTGGTAATACTTGAATTTTTCCCTTTGGAGTAAACACATAAACCTCATCTTCAAACAACTCTGTTTTTAATGTATTTAAGAACTCTTGTGGGTCTTGCATGTCTTTTTGCCATTCAAGTGTTTCTCTTAGCCAAGATAATTTATCTTGATTTACTACTACATTTGCCTTCTTGCCTCCCATGAAGCTTGCCTCTTTGTAGGCCCAGTGTGCGGCAATACCATATTCGGCTATTCTATGCATATCCCAAGTACGAATCTGTACCTCGAATGGAGTTCCTTTTGGTCCTATCAAAGTTGTGTGTAAAGATTGGTACATGTTAGGTTTTGGAACCGAAATATAATCCTTAAATCTTCCTGGCATTGGGTTATAAAGCTCATGCACAACACCTAATGCCGCATAACAATCCTTTACAGAATTTACAATAATTCTTAATGCGAATAAATCATAAATCTGGTCCAGAGTCTTATTGTCTCTCTGCATTTTTCTAAAAATACTATATAAATGCTTTGCTCTACCAGTTATTTCAGCTTCTATTTTTTGCTTTTTTAATTGAACTCTTATCTCGTCCATAATCTGGTCGATGAATTTCAACCTTTCTTCTCTCTTCTTGTCTATTCCTTCAACAAGTTCTCTATATTCCTCTGGGTATAAATATTTAAATGATAAATCCTCTAGTTCCCATTTTAAAGAATACATACCAAGTCTATTTGCAAGTGGAGCATACAAGTCCATTGTCTCCCTTGCATTTGCAATTTGACGGTCTCTGGCCAAATATTTTAATGTTCTCATGTTATGAAGTCTATCGGCTAATTTAATAAGAATTACTCTTATGTCTTTTCCCATTGCCAAGAACATTTTTCTGTAGTTTTCAACTTGTTGCTCTTGTTCACTCGTATAATTTAATTTTCCAAGCTTTGTAACACCATCAACCATTTCTGCAATCTCTGGCGAAAATTCCTTAGACAAATCTTGCAAAGTTACATCTGTATCTTCAATTACATCATGTAAAAGAGCAGCACAAATAGTGCTCTCATCAAGTCCAAGTGTAGACAATATATATGCAACTTGAACCGGATGGATTATGTATGGTTCTCCAGACCTTCTTAATTGGTCTCCATGTTTAGACTTTGCAAAATCATATGCTCTTCTTATTAATTTTAAATCTGCTCTTCTATTAGATTTTTTTGCATTTTCTAATACTTCTTCTATGGTGTGATTTACGTTTTCCGACATACTACCATCTCCCTTTACCTCTAAAAGACTTTAGCTTATGCTATGTCTCATGTCTTTTAGATTAATTTGTATATTTTCCATTCCCTTATAACTATTTATCTCTAAGTTTCCTACAACATCTACTTTTGAACCTATCGCATATTCAGAAGATATATTTCCTAAATTAAATCCTATTGTGTCTATGTATTTGTTTTCGTCTTGAAGCATTGCTTTCAAGTGTTTTCCTTCCGAAAGTGTTCTGATTGATGTTATTTTCAAATTACTAATTTGGAATAATGGCATCTTATTTCCTTCTCCAAATGGTTCTAGCAATTCTAAGTCTTTTATATCTTTTATGCTGATATCTTGTAATTGTACCTTTTCATCTATTTTAATTACTGGAACAATAGATGAAATGTTAGATTTTTCAGCATATTCTTCAAACTCTTTTTTAAATTTTTCAAAATTATCTTTTTCTATTGTAATTCCAATTGCCATGCTGTGTCCACCAAATTGCTTGATGTACGTACTGCATTTTTCTAATGCCTCATGCAAGTCAAATCCAGGAATACTTCTTCCAGAACCACGAGCTAAATCGTCTTCGTAGCAAAGTAATACGCTAGGCTTAAAATACATGTCTGTAATCTTTGATGAAACAATTCCAATAACGCCATGGTGCCAGTTTTCTCCACCTAATACTATACATGGAAGTCTCTGCTGTTCTGGGTCTTCCATCATCTTTTGAGCTTCATTAAATATTCTCTTTTCAATTTCTTGGCGTTCTTGATTATACTCATTTAAATTATGTGTTATTCTCTCTGCCTCATCTTTACTATCTGTTAAAAATAGCTCTAAAGCTTCTTTTTCATGCCCCATTCTTCCACACGCATTTATTCTTGGAGCAACTCCAAAAGATATTGCCATAGAATCTATTTTTTTATAACCAATACTATCTAATAATACTTTTAAACCAATATTTCGTGTCTGTCTAACTAGCTTTAATCCTAATTTTGATATAGTTCTATTTTCGTCTACAAGTGGAACAATATCAGAAATTGTTCCAACACATACTAAATCTAAGTATTTTAAATATTCCTCTTCTCTTACTCCCAGCCTCATCGAAATAGCCTGAGTTAATTTAAACGCAACACCTACACCAGCTAACCCATTAAATGGGTATTTGTTGTCTTTTCTCTTACAATCAACCACTGCAACCGCATCTGGCAATGTTTCGGTTGGTTCGTGGTGGTCAGTCACAACAGTATCTATTCCAAATGACTTTGCAAGTTCAATCTCTTTGTTTCCAGTAATTCCACAATCAACCGTTATAATCAATGTATGTTTATTGTCTGCAATTTCTCTTATTGCATTCTCGTTTAACCCATACCCCTCATGCAATCTATTTGGAATATACACATCTGTTTCAAGCCCTCTCTCAGCCAAAAATCTCTTCAAAACAGTGCTACTCGTAATTCCATCAACATCATAATCTCCATAAATTGCAACCTTTTCATGAGTTTCAATTGCCTTAACGACTCTATCTACCGCCTTCTCCATGTCTGGCATCATGAACGGATCATGAAAATCTGTCCTTCTTGGATGTAAGAAAACCTCTATCTCATCACTGTTTGTTAATCCTTTATTTGCAATAATATTTGCAACCAATTTACTTACGTTAAATTCTTCTGATATCTTGTTAATCAGTACATCATTTGCTTCGTTTAATTCCCATTTTTTATTCAAATTTTTCTCCTTACCTTTTTAACATAATATTGACAATATTTTATAACAAACAGCCCAAAAATACAAGCATTTGAGGTAAAAATCATTTGGTAAATGTGAAATATCATATCTTTTGGCGGTCTGTAAATTGTATCAAGTAATGTTTTAGATTTAAGAATAGAGCAGTCATTGAATTACATTGTTTAGGCTTGTATACCTGTTGTAAATGGCAAAATAGTATGTCTTTACATCTACACCTGTGAATATACATACTTTTTTATTTTTTTAATTTGCTGAGTATACCAAAACAACAGGAGGCGAAAATTTCGCCTCCTGCCACTTGCTATGGAGTATTATTAGATTTACAATCACCTATCCTTTATATTTCGTTTGGTTATAACTTCTCTCTAATTTTACATTAAAGAATTTCGAGTGCCTCCTGTGCCAGCTTGCCTCTCACAGATTTCTTGCTGTTGAGAGTAACCTGGAAGGTATGCGGATTGCCCTTCATCTTCTCGCTCAAATAGACCAAACCATTATAGCGAGAGTTGAGTTCAGGATTGTTAACCTGGTCAGGGTCTCCCAAGAAGATAAACTTCGAACCTTCGGCCGAACGAGTAACAATATCCTTGATGTCGCACGGTTTCACATTCTGCGTCTCATCAATAATAAACACAGTATGAGTAATTGTGCGACCACGCAGGAAACCAATCGGCTGAATCTCAATGTCTCCTCTTTCAAAGAATTCCTGAGCCTTCTTCTTCAGCTGAGCATTGGTAAAATCCGGGAACTTCGGACGAAGAATCTCCTTCAGATTGTCCAAGATACCTCCAAGATACGGACCGACCTTGTCGTCAATTTCACCAGGCAAGAAGCCAATTTCCTCATTGCCAACAGTAACAGTCGGAGTAGCAACAATAATCTGCTTATAAGACACTCTGTTTTTGTCTCCCTTCTTTTCAAGGGAACTCAGAGCCATCGCCAAAGAGCAGTAAGTTTTGCCAGTACCGGCAACACCCTTCACAACTACCAAAGGTGCAATATCAGGAGGTGTTAGCAGCGATTCCCAGAACATGTCCTGCTCATTATTGAGCGACTTATGCATAACATTTTTGTAATACTGCAAACGAATAATCCTGCCATTGGTATAACGACCAATAAGACCGGAATGCTCTCCGTTTATCACAACAAACTGGTTTTCCACCCACTCGTAATTCTCGTACTGCTGAACCTCCTCAACAGGAACACCATTTTCATCAGTGAACAGTCTGTCCAATGCTTCGCCCTGAATAAAGATTTCAGCTTTTCCGGTGTACTGGTCACAGGGCTTGGGGAAGATTTCATCCTTAAACAGCTCTGTGGTAATGCCCAGCTGATTGCCCTTCAACCGAATGTTCGGGTTTTTGGAAATCAGAATAACTTTCTCATTATTTGCCATCAGGTCTTTGCAAACCTGATAAACTCTGTGGTCAAGCCGAGAAAAGTCCGCAAGGTTTGCAATCTCCGCAGAAATAGGACCGTTATCCACAACTCGCAGACGGCTACCGTTACTCTGTTCAAAACCTTTTTCAGAAAGCAAATCCTTCTGCGGGATGTTGTCAATGTACTCAATCAGCTGGCTTGCCAAACTTTTCTTTTCAGGCACACCATTGTACCGATAAAGATTCTGCAAAATCGCCATAGGGATAACAATAGTATTGTCATCACCAAACCTCAAAGTAGGATTTTTTGAGGCCAACAACGACTCAGTTCTCAAGACAAATACTTTTTTCATTTGTATTATACTCCTTTGCAAATTGTGTTCTGAATATAGTGTACTTCAGAACTTTGTGTGTATTCGAACTTCTTACATTATATCACGCAAAGACCCATTTTTCAACAATTTACATAATATTTTTGACTTGTTTTTTACGAATCACACCCACTTTATTTATTTGCAATAAGTGTAGTTTGCACTATTTATAATAAATTTATTTTTATAACATTTGCAACTCAGTTCAAACTGTAAATAGTAACATTTGTTTATATATTAACAACTAAGGCTCCCATACTAGGAGCCTTAGCATTTTTACGAATTATTTTATTCAAACTTGGTAGACATGCTCTTTACAAGTCCATCATGATTCACACGGAAGAAATAGCCACATCCTAAAATACCAACTCTATCTGTATCTACTTCATTGATAATCCTTTCTGCAAAAATTTGCTTTGTATCCGCCTCACCGTGGTTTACAAGTACAAGCTCAAGGTGTTTGAACTTCTTGAGAAAGTCAATCATCTCATCAGCTTTTGCATGTGCAGAGTATTCAGTAGTATATTCCACCTGTGCCCTTTTCTTTACAAGAGTTCCTCCAATTTGCACAGGAGTTCCTACCTCAGCTTCTTTAAGCCTTGCTCCCAGAGTACCTTCTGCAGTATAACCAGTAAAGTGAATTAAGGCATTTTCCCGGGTTAAATACTCCGGAATATACACCTGTGCAGGTCCATATGAGCCCATACCGGAAGAAGTCAAAATAATTTTTGCTTCCTCACTTTCCAATATTTCCGCCCTACTTGTTCTATCGACAAAAGTTAAATTTTCCGGCAAGAAATTCCACATTTCTTCCTTAATATCCAGCCCATCTTTAATATACATGTTCGTATATCTAATTGTAAGCTTTCCATCAAGAAAAATAGGAACTTTAACACTCAGCTGACAATTTTCTTGCATGCATTTAATCTCATACAAGATTTCTTGCGCTCGTCCAAGAGAAAATACAGGTGCAACCACAGTGCCTCCTTTATTGATGCTTTTAAGCACGTTTTCGGCAAAGCACTTAGTAATCTCGCTGGATTCCATATTTCCATACGTTGACTCTTGAATAACTGTTAAGGGCAACTCCACAACCCATTTTGGCAGCTCAGGAACATCAAAAAACATATTCTTGTTATTATAGTCTCCCGTGAAAAACAAGTTAATGTTTTCATACCCATCACTTGCAATTTGCACCAAAATGCTTGTAGCCCCCATAAGATGACCATTCCTAAAAAAGGTCGCCTTAATATTAGGACGAATTTGAATGGTTTCCTCGTAATCGCAACCATGGACAAGCTTAATTGTTTGAGTTACATCTCCTTCGTTATACAAACTCGGATGGTTCTGCCGTTTTGCAACATCTTTCAGAACTCGGTAGCTGTCCTCCAATGCCAACGGCAAAAGTTTTGCGGTGGTTTTACTCATATAAATTTCCTTATCATACCCCTTATTTACCAAAAAAGGTAAACGACCAGTATGATCTACATGATTATGAGTAACCAGGCAAAAATCAATATTAGCAGGATTAAAAGGCAAAACTTCATTATTCTTGCTGTACTGCCTTTCCTGGAAAAGACCACAGTCAACAACAAATTTGACCGTACTATTATCTGGCTGTTTTACAATAATCAGATTGCATGAGCCAGTTACCTCTGGATGCACAGCCATTATGTCTACATAGAATCTCCGTTCTTTTGAAATCATAAAATAATCCTCCATTTCATGATAAAGTTATTAAACTCTAAAATGTTTTTTCAAACATTTTTCATTTTCATTCTACTACATCATATAGCCATAGTCAATAAAAATCGCCCACAAAATAGACAGCCTTTAGTAGCAGATTTTTTAAGATTTACAAAAACAATTTTAAATTTTGAAAAATAATGTCAAGCTCGCCTTTTGAGGAGCCCAAAGGCTCCGACCAAGAGCGCCGTACCGAAATTTTTCAAAATTAAATTGTTCTTGCAAAGGAAAAATCGCCCAAAAAGGTGCGTCCCCTTTGGGCGATTTTTGTTATTAGTCTTCACTTTCTTCTGCTGCTCTTGGTTTCATTAATGGGTATAAAACTACATCTCTTATGTTATCACTGTTTGTTAAGAATTGTAAGAATCTATCTATTCCAAGTCCCCAACCAGAGATTGGTGGCATACCATATTGCATAGCTCTTATATATTCTGTATCTATACTCATGGCCTCTTCATCACCATTAGCCTTTAATTCAGCCTGCTCTATAAATCTTTTTTCTTGTTCGTCACAGTCTACAAGCTCTGAATATCCATTTATTATTTCTTGTCCATTTACTACTAATTGGAATCTGTCTGTCAATTTTGGATTTTCATCATTGCTTCTAGCAAGTGGAGATAAATCTATTGGGTGTTCAATTAGATATGTTGGGTTTATTATGTTTGGTCTACTTACTTTTTTGTATAATGTATCTATTAAATTTCCTCTTCCTAATTGTTCTAAGTTGTCTGCCTCTAGTTTTATTCCTTTCGCTTTTATTTCTGCAAGTAAGCTTTCTGCTGTTTCGAATTTGTCAATATCTATTCCACAGTCTTTAAGTATTAAATCTCTGAATGATACTACTTGCCATTCTCCACCAAAGTCAATTTCTTGTTCTCCAATTTTGATATTTAAGTTTCCATCGAATAATTTTGATAATATGTATATAATCATTTCTTTTAAGAATTTCATATTATCTCTATAGCACCAATAAGCACTATATCCTTCAACCATTGTGAAGTCTTGTAAATGGTTTGCATCCATTCCCTCATTTCTGAAGTCTCTTGCAATTTCATACACATTTGAAAATCCACCAATTATAAGTTTTTTTAATGTTAATTCTGGAGATATTCTTAAATATACGTCCATATCTAATGCATTATGGTGTGTTATGAATGGTTTTGCAGTTGCTCCAGAAGCTGTATTTTGAAGAACTGGTGTATCTACCTCTAAGAATTCATGTGTATCTAAGAACTCTCTCATTAATCTGATAAACTTTGTTCTTAGTACAAATCTCTTTTTAGCATCATCGTTCATTATTAAATCAAGATGTCTCTCTCTGTATACTGCATCTTGGTCTGTTAAACCATGGAATTTTTCTGGAAGTGGACGTATTGCCTTTCCCAAGAATGTGTATTCATAAACTTGAAGTGATTTTTCTCCAGCTTGAGTTGTAAATATTTCTCCTTTTACTCCAATGAAGTCACCTATATCAACTGTTTCGTGTAAGAATTTATATACATCTTCTCCTAAATCTTCTTTTTTAATAACTAGTTGAAGATGTCCCTCTAAATCCCTTAGATCTATGAAACTTATTTTTCCTAATTTTCTCTTAGACATTACTCTTCCAGCAATTGAAACATCTTTTGTTCCATCTGGTAATTCTCTTGCTTCTTTAATTTGATGTGTTCTCTCATATCTCTCTGGATGTACGTTTACACCATTATCTATTAGCTTTTGCATTTTATCTCTACGTACTTGCATTAATTCTTTTATGTCTGCCATATTTAACAACCCTTTCTAAAAAGCAAAGTTCTTATATTTACAAAACTTTGCATTTTCTCTTTAAAATTATGTAACCATTATATTACAAAAAGCCTTGTGCGTCAAGGCTTTTCTTTTGGTCTAATTATTTTGTTATCCATTTTACTAAATCCAAGTTTGCTGGGTCTAATAACATTTCATTTTTAGGCATTACTCTAAATGTATAACCATAGTTTCCGCCAGTTGTAAGTTCAACTGTTGCTTCATACTCATATTCTTTCTTTTCATCGTCACTGCCTATTAAATTCATAGGTATTATTTGAATTTTATCAACTATACCATTTTCCATTATTTGCCCATAGTAAACTTGTGCTTCTATAGAGTTTTTATCAATGTTTGGTAGATATACTTTACATCTAACTGTAATGTTGTTTCCAGCATCTACTGTAATATTATCTAAGTTACCCTTTTCTTGTTTTATTGTTATATCATTCCAGTTCGAATATAAATTGTTTTTCCAACTATTAAATTCTGCAACTGATGATAAATCTGTGTAATATTTGTTGTACAAATTGCAAAGTGGCATGTAAAATTTATTTGTATAATCTATAAGCATTCTAGCAGTGCTGTATCTTCCAGCATTAGACATTATAGATTGCTTCATTATTTCCATCCATCTCTTAGATATTCCGTTTTCGTCTTTATCAAAGAATGTTGGAATTATTTTATTTTCTAATGTTTGATAAATGCTCTCGCTATCAGCATTATCTTGTTCTTCATAAGAAGAATATTCTGCATTGGTTCCTATTGTCCAACCATTTTTCTGGTTGTATCCTTCTGCCCACCAGCCATCAAGCACGCTAAAGTTTATAACGCCATTTACAGCTGCCTTTTGTCCAGATGTACCAGATGCTTCCATTGGTCTTCTTGGATTATTTAGCCATACATCAACACCACTTACTAAATATTTAGATATACCTATATTGTAGTTTTCAAGTAAGAAAATCTTACCTTTAAATTGAGGCTTCATAGATAATTCGTGAATATATCTTATTAAATCTTTTCCTCCGTTATCTGATGGATGTGCCTTGCCTGCAAATATTATTTGAACTGGTTTTCCAGCCTCATTTAATATTTGTGTTATTCTCTCTAAATCTTTGAATATTAAAGTAGCTCTCTTATATGTAGCAAATCTTCTAGAAAATCCTATTGTTAAAGCATTTGGATCTAATTTTGATGTGATATCATTTATATCACTATAACGATATCCCTCTCTTTTTAATCTATTTGTTATATTTTCTTTTACCAATTTTAAAAGCTTAACTTTTCTTTCCATATGAGCATTCCATAATTCTTGGTCTGGAATGTCTGCAATCTTCTGCCAGGTTGCATCATTTTTGATATCATCTTGCCAATATGGTTTTAAATATTCATTATATAATCTCTTTAAATTTGGTGCTAGCCATGTGCAAGTGTGAATTCCGTTTGTTACATAATCTATTGGAGCTTCATTTGGGGCTATGTTTGGCCATACCTCTCCAAATAATTCTCTCGAAACCGCACCATGTAATTTACTTACTCCATTCTTCTTTCCAGAGAATTTTAAAGCAAGAATTCCCATGTTAAATCCAGTATTAGATAAATCTGCATTTGGCTTCATTCCTAATCTGAAAAATTCTTCTTTGGTAATAGAAAATCTATTCCAATAATCTTTAAAATAAGTTTCAACTAAAGATAGTGGGAATATATCATTTCCTGCTGGAACTGGTGTATGAGTTGTAAATACTGTTTTTGCAGCAACAATCTCCTCTGCCATATCGAAACTTACTTGTTTCTCTTTAATAATATTCTTCATTAATTCTAATATTAAGAAAGCAGAATGTCCTTCATTCATATGATATACAGTAGGATTTAATCCTAAAGTTTTTAGAAGACTTGTTCCAGCCATTCCAAGAACAATTTCTTGTTGGATTCTCATTTCTTGGTTTCCACCATATAAATGAGCTGTTATACCTCTGTATTCAGGAATGTTTGCATCTATATCAGAATCCATTAAATATAGTTTAACTCTTCCAACATTAACTTGCCAAACCTTTAGATAAACTCTTTTTTTAGGCATATTTACATACACTAATAAATCTTTGCCTTCTACATCTTTTACAGGATATATTGGTAGAGTATCTATATCATTTTCTCTATCTTCTTCATATTGTTGTCCATAACCATTTATAATTTGATGGAAAAATCCTTTTTTATATAATAATCCAACAGCCACAAGTGGTATACCTAAATCACTTGCTGACTTCAAGTGGTCTCCTGATAAAATTCCAAGTCCCCCAGAATATATTGATAAAATTTGGTCTAATCCATATTCTGCTGAAAAATATGCAATCAAATCATTCTTATTATCTGGATAATTTTTCTTAAACCATGTTGATTTACTATTCATGTAGTCATAAAAATCATTTGCAATTTTATCATATTCCTTCAAAAACTCTGGATTTTCAGCTACTTTTTCCAATCTCTCCTGTGAAACAAGTTTTAAAAACTTAACAGGATTCTTTCCAACAGTCTCCCATAAATCACCATCAATTATCTTAAATAATTTTAAGAAGTCTGTATTCCAAGCCCACCATAGGTTACCAGCAATTTCAGACAATTTATTAATTCTTTCTGGTAGTTGTGGAGTTACTGTTATTTTATTAAATACGTACATTAAATTTCCTCCTTCGTAACTTATCAAATTCATCTCATCGTTTAATATCATCATTCTATATTATGTATTAACAAACAGAAATTGTCAAACCTTTTTGACAATTTTTTTAAATTTAACGAAAAAATTTTTTCTTAATTTTTAGACTCTAAATTAGTTCTAATTATATTTACTAAACTTTATTTTTTAAAGTCACTTTAAATTCATATTCTATATGTTATAATATATTTAGTAAAATTAACATTGCAGAAAATATTTACAAAAATATTTAATAAAGATTTTTTCAATAATACTATTTAATATAATTTGAAAGGGATGAATTTTATATGAAATTTATAAGAAGACTTTTATTATTTTTATTAATCATAATTGTCATTGTGTGCAGTGTATTCTATATGAATGGAAAAAAGTTGTATGACTCAAAACTATCATCAATAAGTCTTGAAGATAAAATTTCATCTATAAAATCAGATGAAAGCTACGTATCTTTAAAAGATTTACCAGACTATTACAAAAATGCAGTAATTGCAGTTGAAGATCACAGATATTACAATCATGGAGCAATCGATCCAATTGCTCTAGCTCGTGCAATAGTCAGTAACATAAAACAGAAAGAATTTAAAGAAGGTGGTAGCACAATTACTCAGCAAACAGCAAAAAACTTATACTTCATATCTGAAGATGATGTTGTAAGCCGTAAAGTTGCTGAAGGAATTCTAAGTTTCAAGCTCGAAAAAGATTACTCGAAAGACGACATCTTAGAACTATATGTAAACACAATATACTTTGGGAATGGATATTATGGGATAAAAGAAGCCTGCAAAGGCTACCTAAAAAAAGAGCCAAAAGATATGACTCTTTATGATGCCACAATGCTTGCCGGAATTCCAAATGCACCAAGTGTGTATGCGCCAACAGTAAATTTTAATTTAACTCAGAGCAGACAGCGTAAGGTTGTTTCATCAATGCTAGAATATAAATATTTATCTCAAGAGCAAGCAGATAAATTAAATAAAGAAATTACAAATGCCAAATGGTAATGTACAAACTGGTACAAATTAGTAACTGAGAGCAAACTGTACAATTCATTACAAAATGTCATGAATCAGAATAACAGCTGTGTATGAAGAAAGAATTATGCAATCTGTTACAAAAACATGTTAAAACATAATATAAAATATAGACAAAAAAATGCGTATGATTTTCAAAAGACGAATTCTTAATTTTAAAATAAGAGTTCGCCTTTTATCTATTTTTTTATCAAATCCTCTAAAGTTTTACTATCCACATAATTTTCAATTGCATTATCTAGCCCTTGCCAGAAAGAATATGTTAAACAACTATCTTGCTTATGGCATCCTTCCTGAACACATGTTGTTGGAGCTAAATCCCCTTCCGCAGTTCTCAAAATATCCCCAACTTTATATTCATCTGGTTTTCTAGCAAGCTTGTATCCTCCGGCATTTCCTCTAGAACTTTTCACATAACCTGCCTTATTCAATATTGCAATTATTTTTTCTAAATATTTTATTGAAATCTCTTGTCTTGTTGCAATATCTTTTAATGCTATATATTCTTCTGGATTATTCATGGCCAAATCCAGCATTATTGCTAATGCATATCTACCTTTTGTTGAAATTTTCATTATATTTTTCTATATGATACTAAAGTTAGTACCATACACTCCTTTCCAGTTTTTATATTAATTACAAACGGGGGATATGTTTTATATACTTCCCCCGTCATATTTTGTCAAATTGTATTTACTCCTCTTCTTTGCTTGCACTGTTTTCTTTGAATTTTGCATAACTTTCCTCAATTGCCCCCAGCAACCAGTCATGCACCTCCGCAGGAGTCTTGCTTTCAGTATTTAACAGCACCTTATCAATTTCCACGCTTTTTAAAAAGTTGCCAATGATTTCTCTGTTGAACTCCTCAATAAACTTTCTGTTTACAACGTGACCTTCTCCGCCTCGTCTTCTAATGCTTTCTTCGGTCGGAATAGTAAGTGCTACAATGAAATCAGTCTTAACTCCAATAGCTTCAAAGAAATTTTCAACACATTTGCTTTTTTCTTCGGAAAATTCACCACGTTTAGCATACAAATAGTTCCACGCGAGAGAATCAACAATGCCACGGTCTACCAAGACAATATCCCTGACATTATTAATTTCTTCATAAAGTTTCTGTGCTGTCTTCAAGGTCATCCAGATGTTACCTTTGGAACTACCTGTTTTAAACATATCAGGTACAATTTCCGCCGATTCTCTAACTAATCCAACTTTATAGCCTTTTTCCTCCAAGCTTCTTCTCAGCATTTTCACGCTGGTAGTCTTACCAGCTTCAGGTGTACCTAAAAATTCGACAATGAACGGCCGCATAGTTATGCAACTCCTTCCTCATTACAAATGAATTACGTACTCTGTATGTAGTTTATCATCTTTTTTTAAAAAAGTAAATAGCATATGTTTATCATTCTTACATTTGCATTATACTTCTTTTCAATTTTTAGTTATTAATATATGTATCAAAAAATAATTTCAGTAATTTTAGGTTTTTTCAAAAAATGTATTGACATCTATTCAAAAATATTGTATACTTCTAAGTGCGTTAAGAAATGCACCCTTAGCTCAGTTGGTCAGAGCAACCGGCTCATAACCGGTCGGTCCAAGGTTCGAATCCTTGAGGGTGCACCATTTATTATTTTTTAAATGGCTAAATGGGCAGATGGCCGAGTGGCTAAAGGCGGCAGACTGTAAATCTGTTCTCGTAAGGGTACGATGGTTCGAATCCATCTCTGCCCACCAAGAATTAAGTAGTATTCTGAAAAGAATATTACTTTTTTTGTTTCTCATAAAAAAAATGGATTCGAAAAGGAGGATCAGAAAAGCGTCCGGTGGACGGTTTTCCCGACGCGGCTTGACGAATCCATTTCTGCCCACCAAAAATTAAGTAGTATTCTGAAAAGAATATTACTTTTTTTATTTCTCATAAAAAAATGGATTCGAAAAGGAGGATCAGAAAAGCGTCCTGTGGACGTTTTTCCCGACGTGGCTTGTCGAATCCATCTCTGCCCACAAAAAAACAGCATCTTGAAATATAGATACTGTTTTTATTTCTTATTTCATAATTTCTTTTATAAATTCTTTTATTTCTCCCTCTTCTGCATTTTCAAAGAAATATTTTTTAAATTGTTCTCTATTTATTGTTTGTAGTAAAAATTCTCTATCAATCTCTTTTAAAATTGTAAGCATATCTTTATGCGTAATTTTTTTTACTTCATCTAATATCTTTTTATTAGCCTGCTCTGGTACAACTCTTTCTTTTGGATATCCACCACCAGCTGGTGCCTCAAATAATTTTTCAAATATATATCTTAATGTCAATTCTGAACCCCAACCGAAGCCTTTAGCATACCCTAATGCTACCGCATTTCCAGCGTTTATTTGGCTAAATAAATATGCATCTGTTGGATCCTCTATGTGACCACATAAAACATTTGGAAAGCTATTTAAAGCAAGACAAGCTCCTTCTCCTGTGCCACAACCAGTTACAACAAAATCTGCAGCCTTAGAATTTATTAATATTGCTGCTAATAACCCAGCTTGTACATATGTTAAATTATTTTCTTCTGCACTTTCCATTCCATAATTATATACTGTATCACCATGTATGTTTGCAACATTCTTTAATTCTTTATAAATTATTGTATTTTTGCTTGCCTGACTATTTTCATTTATTAATGCAATTTTCATATTAGCTAATCTTCCTTTCTTTTCTTAAATTGCTTGTATACAATTTTCTTGATTATATCCATTTTTATCATAATAATTTAAAAAGAAAGCATATGTAATTTATATGCCTTCTTTATGCCTTTGTGTTTTGCAAATTTTTTTATCATTAGTTATAATATTTATTTAAATAAAATATTATCTTCTGTCTTCATCAGCACTTGGTAATGCTGGTATATCTAATACAACTTTTATCTTCATTATATATTTAATTGTTCTTACAAATTTGCTTTGTTTAAATCTTTGCCATAATGAAGGTTTTACTTCCACTCTTGTTGACTCATAATATTGTGTATCTTGTTCAACTGGCTGTGCCTGTTGTAAAATTTGTGCCTTTGGTTGTTCAACTGTTTCTATTTTTTCTTCTACAACTTCTTCAACATCTTCTTGTGGTGCTGGTATTAATTTTAATGCATCTGCAACTTCTATGCCTATGTAGCTAAGAGCTTTTGACTTATCTTCAATTCTTTCCATGTCTATTTCAATATGTAAGTTTGATTCTAGGTTTGCAATTCTCGCATTTATTAATTTTAATGCATCTTGATAATTTTGTGATTTGTCTGATTTTGATCTTCCAATTACACCTAATGTATCTAGTATATCTTCTGTGAAATCATCTGACATTTCTTTTATAGATTCTTTCCAGCCATCTTCTTTATTTACAACCATGTTTAAAACATCCTTTAGTTCACCTGATAAAGCGATGTTCTTCTCTCTTTGTCTTATTAACTCTTCTATTTGCTTTGTATTTTCTTCAAATTCATTTGTAGCAAATTCTACAAGTCCATAAGCAGCTTTATACACACTCTTTGGGAAGTTTTTCTTTTTTGGATATTCAATTAAATATGTTTTTATAGATTCTACTAGATCTTTAAAGAAAGCGTCATCTTCTAATTGAACGATTTGCTTTTTGCTATTTGGATCTATCAATCTTTGAACTTTCGCTATGTTTGATAATATTTTTTCCTCGGTTATTACCATTCTTACATTTACTATGCCAGATCTAGACATTGTAAAATTCCTCCTCTTCATATGTATCACTATAATATAAAATAATTATATATTATTCAACAAAAAATTACAATAGTTACTGGTCGTTTTTGTATTACACTTTTCTAACACTTTTATTACAAAAATATTACAGCAACTATTTTTGTTAATTACTGCAATATTTCTACCTTTTTTATTACGATTTTAGTATATATGGCCTATTTTATAGCCTTATCTTTATTTATTTCTGCGAATCTTTTTATTTTCATTGTTGTTGTTTTTTCAAATTCATCTTTCTTTATTTCAATTTTCTTTACGGCCTTATAAGATGTAAGCTTTTTATTGTTTTCTTTTACCTTATCCCAAATTATTTTATAAATTTCATCATCTGATAAATTCTTTCCGTGTAGCTCTTCTATTTTAGTATAGTTTGGTATAATTTTAGCTGTTATTATTAATTCTTTGTCATGAGCATCTTCTGATTCTTTCTTTCCATATACCATACATTCAGATATTTCTGGAATTTCTCCAAGCATTAATTCTATTTCTTCTGGATAAATATTTTTTCCATTTTGTGTTACTATTACATTCTTACTTCTACCAGTAATGTAAATAAATCCATCTGAGTCTATTCTTCCAATATCCCCAGTGCAGAAATATCCATCTTCCATAACTTCATTTGTTGCTTCTTCATCTTCATAATATCCAAGCATTACAGTTGGTCCTTTGATAAGAATTTCTCCCTCTCCAGCATCATTTACATTTTTTAGTTTAATGTCTGTATCCTTTACGGCCATACCAGTTGAAGCATATCTAGATGGTTCATATTCTGGTGTTAGCGCTGCAATAGGAGCTGTTTCTGTAAGTCCATATCCTTGTAAGAATTTTATTCCTATATCTTCTACCCATTTGCCAACTTTTGCATCGATTGGAGCAGCTGCAGAAACTATTATTCTAAGATTTCCACCTAAGTTATCTAATATTTCTTTAAAAACTTTTCTCTTTATATCTATATTTACATTTTTCAAAAGATTTGTAATATGTATCATAGAATTTACCATTCCATCTTTTTTGCTTTTCTTAATTGTTTCATTTATTTTCTTGTATAGACTCTCTATTAGTAATGGAACAGCGAGCATTGCTGTTGGTTTCGATTCTTGCAAGTTTGGCACAATATATCTTAGTCCTTCACATACAGCAACAGAACATCCACATGCAAATGGAAGTAAGAAACCTATTGTTGATTCATATGTATGATGTAATGGAAGTACTGAGAATAGTCTATCTGAAGTATATAATCTTACATATTCTGAAACTGCATTTATATTAGCTGCCAAATTTCTATTGCAAATCATTACTCCCTTAGATTTAGAAGTTGTTCCTGAAGTGAATATTAACATTTTAAATTCTTCTGGATCAATTTCTATATCCAAATATGATGTATCTCCACTATCAAATATTTCCTTTCCTTCTTGTATTAGATAATTGAATCCCATGTGTTTATCCATTATATGTTCATCAGAATCCATTTTAATAAAATATTTTACAGTTGGAACATTATTCTCTATCTTTTTTATTGCATCCTCTTTTTTAGCCGAATAAATTACAGCAGTTGCATTTGCTCTATTAATTACATTCTCAAGTTCATTTTCTGGAAGTTCCTTATCAACAGGAACAACTATTCCAGCACCACAAAGTAACGTCATATAAGATACATACCAATCATATGTTGTTTCACTAACAATTACTACTCTTGAATTCTTTGGTAGCATTTTTATAAGTTTAGAGCCCAAGTCTACTACGTCCTCACCAAACTTTTTATATGTGTATTCTTTGTATGGTTCTTTATGATTTGGTTTTTGCAATATTAATGTTTCATCTGCGTAATTTTTCATAGAATGTATAAATATTTCTTTTACAGTCTTATAATCTGTTGCTGGATATGGTTGATGCTTTTTGTTTTTCTTTTCTTGAGCTTCCATAACTTTCGAATAATCTACTTTTACATCTTCAACATTTGGTATATCATTCATTTCAATCTTTTTAAATTTAAAATCTGGTATTTTAAAATCTTTTAATATTCTCATTTTCTTCGTCAGCAGTCTTTAAACCACTGCACTCCTTTCCCAATTCTAATACTAATTATCTCTTTAATTTTCGTATAAATGTTTTTTCTATTTCTGAATATAATTCTTGTACATTTATTTCTTTATCTGTTCTCATTTTGTAAATCAAACTCGAACAAGTAAACCCGAATATACCAGAGGCTATAACATTTTTATCACCGTCAATTATTTCTTTTTTGTTTATTCCATTTTCAACAATTTTTTCTATCATTTGTATATATTCGAATACATATTTTTTGCATAAAATACTTCTTGGTCCATTACCCCATATTTCACTCAAAACTATGGTCATGAAATCTTCATATTTTACTAGTACCTTTATTTCTATTAGCACAACAGCTTTGATTTTATCTATTGAGTTTTCCAATTTTTCAGTTTTAATTTCAACACTGTTTTTTAATAGTTTCACTCCCTCTTCAATTAAAAATTGAAAGATTTCTTCTTTGCTTGAAAAGTGATAATATAGTGTTCCTTTTGCCACTCCAACATTTGCAGTTATTTCTTCTATGCTAGTTGCATCATATCCTTTTTCTGCAAATAGTTTCATGGATGTTTCGAATATTTTTCTTTTTGTTTTATTCATTTATTTCACCTTTAAAAAATTCAATATATTCAAAATTATACTATATTTTTAGTATTACTTGCAATATTTTCGAACATATAGTCAGTTTATTTTTTTAATCTCTTCTTGCCATCTAGAACGTCTAAATTATCTAACGCCTTGCCAGTTCCTAGTGCTACACACGAAACAGAATCTTGTGCTACCATTACATTTATTCCTGTTCTCTCTTGCAATAATTTATCTAGTCCATCTATAAGGCATCCTCCGCCAGTCATGTATATTCCTCTATCACTTATATCTGCAGATAATTCTGGTGGTGTTTTTTCTAATATTGAATGAACAGCTTCCACAATTTGCTCTGCACACTCGGTTAGCGCCTCAAGCATTTCACTTGAATATACTGTAACTGTCTTTGGTAAGCCAGTTATTAAATCTCTTCCCCTAATTTCCATTTCTGCATCCTGTATTTTGGGATATACACATCCTATGTTTATTTTTAAATCTTCTGCCGTTCTTTCGCCTATCATGATATTATGCTTCTTTTTTACGTATTTGACTATCGACTCATCGAATTTATCTCCAGCAACTCTGATTGATGTGCTTATAACCGTTCCACCTAAAGAGATAATTGCAATATCAGTTGTTCCTCCACCAATATCTACTACCATATTACCGCACGGCTTTGATATATCTAATCCTGCTCCTATTGCTGCTGCAAGTGGTTCTTCAATTAGATATACTTTTCTTGCTCCGGCTTGTGATGCTGCATCAATAACCGCTCTTTTCTCAACTTCTGTAACTCTTGATGGTACACAAATCATTATTCTTGGTGCAAAAATATACTTTCCACATATTTTATTTATAAAATACTTTAACATTTTTTCTGTAACTGTGTAATCTGATATAACTCCATCTCTTAATGGTCTTGTTGCAATTATGTTTCCCGGTGTTCTTCCTAACATTCTTCTTGCTTCTTTTCCAACAGCAAGTACATCACCTGTATCTTTGTCTACAGCAACCACTGATGGTTCTCTTAAAACTATACCTTTTCCTTTAACGTATGCAATAACTGTGGCTGTTCCTAAATCTATGCCTATATCTTGTCCAAATTCTAACATCAGTATCTTCCTTTCAATTCTGATTATTGCTAAACTGTTACAATTATATTACACATTTTAGTAAATTTCAAACCTTTTACTGCATTTTATATAAATACTTATAAAAAATAAAATAAAAGTCAGATTAACTTTATTTCCAGTTTTTCTGCTTTTATTTTTCCGTTTATTATTGTTATAAAATTACATATTTTAATAATATTATTGCTGATAAAAATATTGATATATTTTTTATTTCTTCATTTTCTGCATCTGATAAATTAATTAGTTGAGCATTAGATTTTTCTTGTATATATTCGTCTACTACGCTCATATTGAATAATTTTATATTTTCTGCCTCAAAGTTTATGGTAAAGTTTTTTGTTTCTTTTGCTTTCAATTCATCTATATCAAGATATTTTGTCAAAATCACATTACCTTTCTTAGACAAGAAATTAATCTTAACATATTTCGAATGTATATCTGAATCACTATTATTGGTTAATTTTCCTTTTACATATCCATTAACAAATGTTGATTTTGCTTCGTCAACTTCAATCTGTATTTCATCGCTCGAATAAACATTCTGTTCCATTGTCTCGTATGTACCTTTTATAAAGCCAATTGATACAACTGTTACAAAAATATAAAATGCCACAAACATTAAAAGATATTTTCCAAATGTTTTTAATCTACTCATAATTTATTACCCCAACTATAACCTTAAATATCTTTGTCTATTGTTTTATAATTTTCTAAATACTCCAGCAACTTTTCCTAATATCTCACAATTTGGTACTATTATAGGATCCATTGTGGAATTTTCTGGTTGTAGTCTTATATGGTCTTTTTCCTTGTAGAACGTTTTTACAGTTGCCTCGTCATCTATTAGAGCAACAACGATCTCACCATTCTCAGCTGTATTTTGTTTTTTTACAAGAATATAATCACCATTCATAATTCCTGCTTCTATCATACTTTCTCCTCTAACAGTAAGCATAAAACAGTCACTATTACCAATAAAGTCTAGTGGTATTGGGAATGTATCTGTTATATTTTCTACAGCTAAAATTGGAGCTCCTGCAGTTATTCTTCCAACAACAGGTACTTCTACCATTTCTTTACCAGAATATACACTCTTATCTTCTGATTGTGCTGGTTTGTAGGGTTTACCGCCTCTTATAAGCTGTAATGTTCTACCTTTTTTATCTTTCCTTGATATATAACCTCCATCTTCTAGTCTTCCTAAATACGAATGTACTGTAGCTGTTGATTTTAGACCTACAGCCTTTCCTATTTCTCTTACTGATGGTGGATATCCATTTTCATTTAATTCAGTTTCTATGAATTTTAGAATGTCTTTTTCCCTTTTATTTAACTCTAAAGGATCTCTTTTTCTAGCCATACTAATCACTCCTAAAATAATTTCTGCAACTATATTATCATAAAAAAAGGCGTTTGTCAAACAGAAGTTTGTAATTTTGTAATTTTTTTCAAACTAATCTTCCCATTCTAGCAAATAATCAAATACTTTTACTGTGTCACCTTCTTGTACTCCTGCATCTTTCAGTTTTTGATTTACTCCTAATTCAGATAAACGTTTTTGGAAGTAATATAAAGATTCATTATCTTCCATATTTACTTTTCTCATTAATTCTCTTATTGCAGGACCATCTACAACAAACATATCATCTTTTCTTGTAATTGTATATGGTTCTTCCTCTTCTAATCTATATACTTTCCTTGGAGTAGTTTCCTCTACTATTTGCTCTTTTGGCAATGTCTTTAATACCTTTGCAACTTCATGCATTAATTCTTTTACCCCTTCACCAGTTGCAGCAGATATCTTAAATATTTCCAAACCTTTTTCCTTAGCAAGTTTCTCCAGTCTTTCATATAAAGTCGAATCTTGCATTGCATCAATTTTATTTGCAACTATTATTTGTTTTCTCTGAGCAAGCTTTTTACTGTATTTTTCAAGTTCTTTGTTTATTACATAATAATCCTCAACTGGGTCACGTCCTTCCGATGCGGAAACATCTATTACATGTAATAAAAGTCTTGTTCTTTCTATGTGTCTTAAAAACTGAATTCCAAGCCCTGTTCCTTCACTTGCACCTTCAATTAATCCTGGAATATCTGCTATTACAAAACTTTCTCCATATTCAGGCTTAACAACTCCTAAGTTAGGTTCTAGTGTTGTAAAGTGATAGTCTGCAATCTTTGGAGTTGCTGCTGTCACAACAGACAGTATCGTTGACTTTCCAACGCTTGGATATCCTATTAATCCAACATCAGCAAGTAATTTTAACTCAAGTATAATTTCTTTTTCCTCTCCTTCTTCTCCACCTTGTGAAAATCTAGGAGCTTGTCTAGTAGAAGTTGCAAAATGAGTATTTCCTTTTCCTCCTCTGCCACCACGTAAAACAAGAGTTCTCTGTCCTTTTTCAGACATATCAGCTAAAATTTCTTCTGTCTTAGCATCTTTTACAACAGTTCCAATTGGTACTTTAATATATAAATCTTCTCCACTCTTTCCAGATTTACGTGCGCCTTCTCCATTTTCACCATTTTGAGCCTTAAACTTTTTCTTGTATCTAAAATCTATAAGTGTGTTGCTATCTTGATCAACCTCAAAATAAACATCTCCACCTTTTCCTCCATCTCCCCCGTCAGGGCCACCTGCTGCAATGTACTTTTCTCTTCTAAAAGAGACTGCACCATTTCCGCCCTTTCCAGAGCTTACATAAATTTTTGCATAATCTGTAAACATTATTTTATTCCTCTCATTCTTTTCGCCCAAAAAGTGACGTCCCTAGTGGGCGAAATAATCTAATTTCATTGCTTTCTTTACTTTTTTCATCGTCTCTTGTGCGACTTTTTGAGCCTTTGCTGTTCCTTCCATCAGTATTTTATCTACTATTTCTGGATGGTTTTCATAATATTTTCTCTTTTCTCTAATTGGTCTTAAAGTTTCTATTATGTTATGAGCTAGTTGTTTTTTACACGCTACACAGCCACGGCTTCCTGCTCTACATTCTGTGCATACGTTTTCATATTCTTCTTTTGTTGAGAATAAATTGTGATAGTATGCGACCATACATACATCAGGGTTTCCTAAATCGTCTTTTTTTATTCTCTTTGGATCTGTTACAGCGCTCATAACTTTTCTTGTTATTTCTTCTTCGCTATCAGATAAATATATTGCATTTCCTAGAGATTTTCCCATTTTCTCGTTTCCGTCTAAGCCTTTTATTCTTTTTGCTGATGATAAGACTGCTTCTGGTTCTATTAAAACATCTCCATAGATAGAATTAAATTTTCTAACAATTTCTCTGCACTGTTCAATTAATGGTAACTGGTCTTCCCCAACTGGGACTAATTCGCCTTCGAAACATGTTATATCAGCTGCTTGGCTTACTGGATATCCTAAAAATCCATATGTAACACTTTCTCCGAATACATCTCTTTTTTGAGCTATTTCTGTTTTAACGGTTGGATTCCTTTCTAGCCTTGCAATAGTTACTAAATTAGAGTAAAACACTGTAAGTTCAGCAACTTCTGGTATCATAGATTGAATATATATTGTTGTCTTTTCAGGGTCTATTCCAACAGATAAATAATCCATTGCAACTTCTATTACATTTTTTCTTACTTTATCTGGATTGTTAAAATTATCTGTTAATGCTTGCACATCGGCAATTAAAATATATGGATCATATAAACCTGAATCTTGCATTTCTACCCTCTTCTTTAAAGAGCCAAAATAATGACCTATATGAAGTTTTCCTGTTGGTCTATCTCCTGTTAAAATCCTTTTTACTTTTTCCATATTATTCTCCCGTTCTATTAACTTATTTTTTTCTTTATATATTATATAAGATTTGCCTTAATTTTACAATACTTCTGCGAAATCCTATTATTTTTTCTTGAATATAATTTTATATATTCAAAAAATCCTAACATCGGATTTCTCCAACATTAGGATTTCACATTATTTGCTTTCTGCTGTTGCTTTTTTTGTAGTAGCTTTTTTAGTTGTTGTTTTCTTTTCAACTTTTTTCTCTACTTTTTCAGCCTTTGGAGCTTCTATTTTAGCTGCCATAGCTTTTAATTCTTCAGCAGTATATACACTAACTTGTTTCTTATCTCTTCCAAGTCTTTCGAACTTAACTGTTCCTGTTACTTTTGCATATAAAGTATCATCGCTTCCTATGCCAACATTTTTTCCTGGATGGAATTTTGTTCCTCTTTGTCTTACTAGAATGTTTCCAGCTGGAACAACTTGACCATCAGCTCTTTTTAGTCCAAGACGTTTTGACTCACTGTCTCTTCCGTTCTTAACACTACCTTGACCTTTCTTATGAGCCATTATGTTTCACTCCCTTCATGTTTTTATATTCTCTATATAATTATTATTTTGTTTCTGCTTTCTTCTCTGCAGCAACTTTTATAGATGTTATTTCAACCTTTGTGAATGGTTGTCTATGTCCTTGAGTTCTTCTTTCATTTTTCTTAGCTTTGTATCTGTAGATAACTATTTTCTTACCTTTTCCATTAGCTAATACTTTTCCCTCAACTTTTACACCTTTAACATAAGGAGCTCCAACTTCTACTTTTTTGTCATCAGATACTAAAACAACTTTATCAAAAGAAACTTTCTTTCCTTCTTCAGCATCTAATTTTTCGAAGAATACAACATCACCTTCTGCTACTTTGTATTGCTTTCCACAACTTTCAATTATTGCGTACATTAATTGTACACCTCCCTTTATATGTATACTCGCTAAGCATAAAATACAAGGCATCTAGCTTATTTTTTATAATCTAGCATTTAGTGGCCCGACTCAGGCGGCTTACAGGCTATAATTTTATCACATAAATTTATTATTGTCAATGTTTATAGTTTTTTTCTTGTCATTTCTAATAAATCTAGTTTTGTAAAACCCATTATTTGAGTTTTACTCCTATCTTTCTTTAATTCTTTGTCTAATAAATTCATTATATTTTTACGGTCTTGTTCTTCTTCCATATCGATGTAATCTATTACGATTATTCCACTTATGTTTCTAAGCCTTAATTGTTTTGCTATTTCCACTGTTGCTTCTTGATTGACCTTATATATTGTATTTTCCTTGCTTGAATTTTTCTTTCCTGTGAATTTTCCAGAATTTATGTCTATGGCTGTTAGTGCTTCTGTTTTATCTATTGTTATAAATCCTCCACATTTTAGCCATATTTTTCTCTCTTTCATTTCTTCTATTTGCCCAGCTATATCATGCATTTGGGTTAAATCCTCATTCTCATTTAAAATAACTTCAACATTTTCTTTTCCAATTTTCTTTAAATATTCTAATATTGTTTCACAGGTATTTTTTGAGTTAACAATTACTCTATCTACATCAGTTTCTAATACACTTACTAAAAACTTTGATATTACATCATAATTTTGGAAAATTAGCTGTGGTCTTTTATCTTTCAAATTTTCATTATATGATGCCTTTATCTTTTTCCATATTTCTATTAAATCAGCAACATCTTTTTCTATTTCAGCTTTTTCCTTGCCTTCGGCTGATGTTCTTAAAATTAGTCCGTATTTACTGTTTTCATTTAATTCACTTAGTATTTCAGAAGCTAGCTTTTTTAGTCTTGCTCTTTCTTCTTTGTTTTCAATCTTTTGAGAAATTGTTATAAAATCTACATTTATCATTAATACAGATAATCTTCCAGTTATGCTAATATGTGTTGATACTCTTGCTCCTTTTAGGTTTTCCTCACTCTTTTTTACTTGTACAAGTACTGGCATATTTACTTTTAAATAGTCTTTTATTTTATATTTTTCAAGATTTTCGTCTTTATTGCCCGTCACATTACTTACCTTTGGTATTACATCTTTTATATGTATAAACGCATTTTTATCTTCTCCAATATCAATAAAAGCCGACTGCATTCCTGGTAAAAGGTCTCTCACAATTCCACAATAAATATTTCCTTCATTAGCTTTAATAGATTCGTCATCATCATATTTCTCAATTAACTTACCATTTTCAACTAATGCTATTAAATTACTACCATCCTCATTTTTATTAATTATTATATCTTTCATTTTGTTATATTCCTTCAATTCAATCTATTCATTGCATTATCTATTCCGATTTTCAGAATTTCTTCAACTGCAACTTCTGCTTTCTCCACACCAATTTCTAGTTTCTTATATTCCTCATCATTAACTCTTCCTATGACATAATCGACTAAATCAGCTATTTTCTCTTGTTTTCCTGTTCCCACTCTAACACGTGGGAAATCAGTAGTATTTAACTCTCTTACCATGGATTTCATTCCATTGTGTGTCCCGGCTCCACCTTTTTTTCTTATTTTCATAGTTCCAGTTTCTATATCTATATCATCAAATATTGTTATTATATCTTTTGCTTCTATCTTATAAAATTTAGCAAACTTTTCCACACATTCTCCACTCGCGTTCATAAATGTTTGTGGCTTTAACAATATTACTTTTTCACCTTCAATAACACCTGTTCCAAATAGTCCATTAAATTTTTCTTTTTTTACTTCTATTTCGTATTTTGTAGATAATTTATTTATTACATCAAATCCCATGTTGTGTCTTGTTTTAGAATACTCTGGCTCTGGATTTCCAAGCCCCACTATCAAATACATAGTTTTCCCTCTTCTTTTAAAAATTTCACTTGATAGTATAGCATAAATTTTGACACATTGCAAAAAATATTATATAATTCCAATAGATTATTTTTATGGAGTAAATTATGGAAAATTCAAATTTTAAATCTGGCTTTGTTTCTATGTTAGGCAGAACAAATGTTGGAAAATCTAGTATTATAAATGCCTTAGTCGGCGAAAAGGTTGCAGCGGTTGCAAACAAAACTCAGACTACAAGAACTGCAATTAGGGCAATTGTAAATCGTCCTAATTCACAAATTATTTTTGTAGACACACCTGGAATACATAAACCAAAATCTAAGCTCGGAAACGTAATGGTGGAAACTGCTTTTGGAGCCTCTTTGGATGTTGATATAATTGTTTTTGTTATTGATGCAACTTCTGAGGAAATTGGCAGAGGTGACCGAATTATATTAGACAAGATAATAGAATCTAAGAAAAAATGTATTCTTGTAATTAACAAAATTGATTTAGTTGATAAAGCTCAAATTGCAAAATTAATCGAGCTATATTCTAACGAATATAATTTTCAAGCTGTTATTCCTATTTCTGTTACTAAAAATAAAAACTTAGATGTTTTGTTAGATGAAATTGAAGCTCACCTAAAACCAGGTCCTGCATATTATGATACTGAGGAATATACTGACCAAACCTTGAGACAACTTGCAGAAGAGACCATAAGAGAAAAAGCTTTGAAACTTTTGAATGATGAAGTTCCTCATGGAATTTACGTTGAAACAGATAAAATGAAATTTAGGAAAACTAAGACTGGCGAAGGAATTTATGACGTTTCTGCAACTATATATTGTTTAAGAAATTCACATAAAGGAATCATCATCGGAAAAAACGGACAAATGCTTAAAAAGATTGGAACATATGCAAGAGAAGACTTAGAGAAAATGCTGGATACTAAAATAAACTTGCAGTTGTGGGTTAAAGTTAGAAAAGATTGGCTAAATGACACAGCACTTGTTAAGAAATTTAAATTACAATAATTTTTAGTATAAAAAGCTAAAATTAGCAAAAGATAAAATTAGCTAGTATATTTGTTATACATTAGGAGGAGTCATATGATAAAAAAATTAGCATGGAATACTTTTAAAAACACTGGTAATATCAATACTTTTTTGGAATTAATGGAAGTAGAAAATGTTGAAAAAGATTTACAAAAAAACGCGCTTAATAATCAAATAAATTACGAGAAGGATATTTATGGGAATAATAAAGACAAAAGGAATAATTCTTTTAGAAAGTAACATGGGAGATTTTGATAAAATGGTATCAATTTTAACTCCTGATATTGGTAAAATTGGTTGTGCTGCAAAGGGGGCTAGAAAACCTAAGAGTCCTCTTATGGCTGGCACCCAATTTTTAAGTTTTAGCGACTTAGTTGTATATAGTGGTGTAAATTCTTATAATCTAAACTCATGCGAGCCTATCGAAGTTTTTTACAATATTCGTAAAGATTTAGACAAGCTAACATATGCTTCTTTTATTTCAAGGCTTGTATATGATGTTACTGACGAAAACCAATACACGTATAAGATACTTCAATTGTTATTAAATACATTATATATAATCTCAGAAACAGACGTTGACAAAGATTTTATACTGTCTGTTTTCGAATTGCGTCTTATGGTATTACTAGGTTATTCTCCAAGACTCGGAAAATGTGTAAGCTGTGGCTCTCCAGAAAATATCTGCTATTTTAGCATAGCTCACAGTGGCTTTTTATGTAACAACTGTGGAAGAGTGGATAAATCTGCAATTCAAATTACTAAAGATACTTTCGATGCTCTAAAATATATATGCACCGCACCTGCAAAAAAAATATATTCATTCAATGTATCTGATGAATCAAAAAGAGAACTGCAAATAATTAGCAGTTTGTATTTAAATAAGAATTTAGATAAAGATTATAAATTTGAGAAGCTATTTTAGCATTTTTCCCTTCATATATACATCATAATAATTTTTCAATAAGTTATATGATGGATTTATGGTTGGTACAATTTCTTTATTTTCTATCATCTTGTCAAATTCTTCAAAAGTTACATTTTTAATATTGGCTACCTCTTCATCTTGCAATATTATTTTATCTTTTGAAAATATTCTTTGTACTAACCATATATCAACTATATCTTTTACCCTTGTATAACTTCCTATATATGTTATCTCTTCATCTTGTATATCTAATCCTAACTCTTCTTTCGTTTCTCTTTTTACAGCTTCTAAGCTGGTCTCACCACTTATAACGCCTCCACCTGATTGTTCCCATAATCCGGGAAATATCTTCTTTTCATTAGAACGTTGCTGAATCCATAATTTATCGTCTTCAAGAAGCCAAACATGGACTGAAATACTATATTCATTTTTTTCCAATTTGCCTCTTTCTCTTATATTTTCTAATTTTTCTCTTCTTTTATTAAAAATATCAACATTCTCCATTTCTACCTCCATAATTTATAATAACAATTTATTCCAAATATAGTATATCATATTTTTATTTACACAGCTATTAAAGTTTACCAAAAAATAATTCGTATTATTTAATAACACGAATTATTTTTTCTTTAATCAACATCCTCTGTTACGGTTTCCTCTGCCCCTTCTATTGTTACTTTTGCATTTATTGGGCATATTTGAACATATGTATTTCCGTCATTTACTTTTATTTCGTTTCCATCTAGGTCTTTATACACAGTTTGTGCACTTCTTGAAGTCTTTTCACAGGTAATTTTTATTGCTTTACCATTTGTAATATAGTATCCATTTAATGTTCCAATATTTGATAATGTTTGTCTGTCTTTGTTTTCTCCATCATTCAATACTGAATTTTTTGCAAATGTTATTATTATATTTTTTGTTGTTATGTTTTCTCCTGTACTCCAATCAGTTTCTTTTACGCCTTTTGAGTATCTTTGATATCTCTTTGTTGTAGCATCATATGTATATTCTACATCATTTGAATAAGAATATGGAATAGTTATTTTTTCTGCACTCTGACCATCTGTTAGTTCAACTTCATCTGTTACATATTTTAATACACTTTCTTTTGTAGATGTTGTTTTGTAACCTTTACGTTCTGCTATTGATAAAATTTTTGCTGTGCTTGTTGCTACATTATGTGGCGCTCTCTTATCTTTTACTCTCCAGAAAGAACTCTCGCTTTCTGAAATTCCGTTTATGTTATTGACTCCCAAATTAGAAATGTCATATTGTGCTTGTGGGCTCCAACCGTAATGAACATATATTGCATCATTTTCTAGGGCATAATCTAAGAAATAATGTCTTGAACTTCTTACAGGTCCAATTTTTTCTAGATTTTGTCCTTTAAATAATGCCATTAGTCTACTTTCTCCACCTTCAACAATAATTTCATAAACCATATATGCATTATTTAGTCCGCCCTGTGGTAATGCTGCTTTATGATTATCTATCATAACTGCTATTGGCCTCTCATCACCCTTAAAAGTTTGAACTGTTTTTATTTCAACTTCTAATGGTGGTTCTTCAACTGTATTCTGTGGTTCTTCATCGTTACTTGCTACATTTTGAGATTTATCTCTATAAAATTTATAGGCAATTATTCCTCCACATAATATAACGATTATTATTAAAATTACTACAAGTATTCTAGTTTTATTATTCATACTTTATACTCCTTGTTTGCTATATTTATAAAATTCGAACATTAAGCTCTTTCTTTTTTATTGAATTTTAAATATTGTTAATCCATAAATTAACAGTACTATTAAAACTCCCATACATGCTCCAAAAACGATTTCCGCTTTGGTTCTAGCATTACTTCCAACTCTATTTTCAACAACTAGTATTGATAAAATTAATGCAAGTGTAAATGTTACTATATCTTTGCTGTTTAGCCAAATTGCTGTTAGTGCTGCAAATGCTATTGCAGATTGACCACTTGGGACAAATCCCTCTTTTACAAGTTCTCCCCTCTCAGTTTTCTTTGAGCAACCTGCTTTCATAGAGATTACTGCTATTACAACCAACATAATTGCAACAAAAGCAAGATGCATTGGTGACTTTACCATATTATTAAATATGCTATCACTAATAGCCTTTAAATTTTCTTCTTTAAAAAATATAAAATATCCAACCACTAAAGCATTGCATGCTGCCAACACAACCGCTCCGGCTGCAACATCTTTTGAAATTTTTGCCTTTGGATGATAAACATCTACAAACAAATCAACCACAGTTTCTATCGCAGTGTTTATCAATTCTGCAAATATAACCATAAAAACTGCAAATAGCAAACATAAAAATTCTGCCGTATTTAGTCCATAAAATAAAGATAACACCATTACTATAACGGCTAGCACAAGCTGAATTCTAATATTTCGTTGAGTTGTCGCCGAGTAAATTATTCCGTTTGTTGCATTTCCCCAGGCTTCAAAAAAGTTGTCGTTTTTCATTTTATGATCGTCTTTTTTCATACTACTTCCCTACTATCTTGTTATATTTAATTTATTTAAAACATACTCTTCTTTTGGTCTCATTATTGCTTTATCTTCTTCTTTTATATGATCATATCCCATTACATGATAAAATCCATGTACCACCATATAGGCAAGCTCTCTTTCTACACTATGACCATACTCATCTGCCTGCTCTATAACTCTTGGAATAGAAATCATTATATCCCCTAAAACATCTTCAACAATTTCTTTTTTTGTTTGGCTTTCTTCTACTAATTTATCAAGTTCCTCTTTTTGAAACATTGGAAAAGATAGCACATCTGTCTCTTTGTCAATTTCTCTATAATGCTTATTTGTTGCTCTTATTGTTTCTGGATTTGTTAATATAACATTTAAATATAGATTTGTATTCATAAGCTTTTCTGTTTCAAAACAAGTTTGAACAACCTTTTGAATTATTTTTTTGTATTCATCATTTTCTTCTATTTCAAAGAAATCTATTTGCACAATTTCCAAAATATTACCTCTTTTACTTTATATTACTACTTTATCTAAAACTTTTTCTGTTTCAGCTTCTACTTTTTTGTAGCATCCTTCCGATGTACAGCTGTTTTTCAATTCTTTCATTGCACCTAGTGCAACTAGTTTTCTCTTGTAAAATTTAATTATTCTAAAATATCTATTATAATTTTTGTACACTTCTTTTAGTTCTCTTTTTAAGAATAATATTTCTTTATTCTTTGAATATTCCATGTAACTCTTTTCTTTTAGTTCATTAACTTTCTTATATTCAGCATAAAACTTTTTGTATTCTTCCCTATCAGAAGGTTTGTCCCAATAAATTTTTGTAGATAAAAGCCTTAAATTGTAATCATCTATAATGTTGATTAACAATCCATAAGCTTTTTCTTGCTTTCTAATAACTTTTGTGTCCATTATTAAAGTTCTTGCATCTACTAAAAGTTTTTCATAACATTGTTCTGCAATTACAAGTGGCAAACTATGTGTAAATAATTTTCTGCTTATTCCAAGTAATATCATATTTTTTTCAATTACATCATTTTGATCAAGTTTGCCAACTGTAAATCTTTCGAAGTTTTCATAGTCTGATAATATTTCTTTATAAATTTTATTATCAGGTTCTTCTTTCATTTTTATTGGTAAAATATCTGTTATATATTCTTCAACTGTTCCAAAGATTTTATTATAAATTTCATCTTTTTCTCTTGGTTGTAAATCATCAGATAATTTTATTGAATAATTTTTCAATAGTTTTTTATATAAAGCTTCCATTCTACTAGCATAAAAATGCTCATATCTATCTGTAAGTTTTTCTTTATTTAATTCTTTTACTGTGTCATAATCCAACTGTATTAAGAATATTTGCTTTCTGTATTTATACTCCAAATATTCAGTATCTTTTAAGTGAATTACCATGTAATACTTAGACAATGCTTCTCTTTCGAAACCTGTTGCTGTATCATTTTTTACCTTTTTGTAAACATTATCCATCATGTGTTTATCTATTGCTTCAAGATAAAGAGAAAACATATCCTCATATTTTTTCTCTACTTCATCCTTTTTGTCTGCTTCTACATTTTCACTATTTGTGTAATTTTCATAAGCTTTTAAAACATTGTTCCTCTTTATAGAAATTAACATTCCATTAATTCCTATCTTTGTTGGTATTAATAGTTTTGTGATAGTATTTGTTAATTTAGTAAAAAACTTTTTATCTGAGTAAACTCTAAGACTTTTTTCTTCCATATCTCTCATCCTTTCAAAATACTATTTTTTCTTTAGTCCCAATATTTTCTAATACCTCGTAAGTAACCTCTGCCTCTACATAATCATTATTTGCATTGGTATTTACATACTTTTGTAATACCTCTGGATTATCCTGCAGTTTTTCTTCTATTTTTTTGCATGCTTTTTGCACACTTAATTGCTTTGCTTCCTCAGTTCCGTAGGTAATTTGCTTTTCTACTATTTCTGAATTTGTAATTTTTACAAGTTCTATTGGCAAATAAAAATTAGAAAATATTTTTACCGAATTGCACGTTTCTATTGTATCATATTTTTCAAATTTTGGAAGGGTTTTGAACAAATTTATTGTAAAATTATTTATTTTTATTTTATATTTTTCTTCTGTGTTTCCTGTTTTCTCTTCAATCACCTGATTTAGAGCCACTTTTTCCTTTTCTGTGTACCAAACTTTCGCCTTTACTTCCCCCTCCGCATGTACATACCTAGTACCAGTATACTTTCCGTCTATCCAACCCGCAATAAGAATGTCTCCTTTAGTTACAACATCATCTTGTTTTACAACGGGGATCCCGTTTTGTGCACTTATCTTTACTATCTGTGCATCTTTTGTTGCAATAATGTTACAATAATCTTCTTCGTTTATTATTTCAGGTTTAGCTTCTGCTTCCACTATCTTTACAATAGCATTTGTGCCTTCAATACTTATTCCAATCCAAGCGATATCAGCTCTTTCCAGCCTTATCTCATTTATTATCTCTTGCGAATTGACTCTACTCTTTAAAGTCCCTACTTTTAATCCCTTTTGTTCAAGCATAGAAACAATTTCACTTTGATTAATTTTGTTATTTCCTTCTACTCTTATATTCCACACAAATTTAGAAGTAACAATTAGCAATATTGCAATTAAAATAACGAAAAATGCAAATATTTTTCTTTTTCTATACCTATTTAATATAAAGGGGAATCCCTTTTTCTCCTTAATTTGTATCTTGCATTTGCATTCTCTAGCAATTCTGCACAGTCTTTTAAAATCTTTTATGCCAGTATTTATATATACAATAGTGCTCTTCTCTCTTTTTACATTCCAGAAAAATATATTTTCATTTATACATTTATTTATAAACTTTTCAACAAAATATCCTTCAATCTTTATATTAATATACCCAAGAATATATTTTATTAAAATTCTAAAAAACATATTTTTCTCCTAACTCAATCTTCTATTTTTTCGAAATCAATAGTCTCTATGTCACCTGTTACCATTATATCGTCACTCGTCATCTCACTTAATTTTAAATTAAACCCATTTATATTTATAATTCCGATATAAGTTTTTATTCTTATGTATACATCTTGATATTCTAGAATGACCTTATAATTTTCTATAAGCATCTTCTTAAATCCTGCTATAGTAAGCTTTGGCTCATTTGTACATATTTCTTTCGGCACTTCTAAAATTCTGTTTAGTGTGCTCTCTTTTTTACGCTTTCGTAACATAATCTCACCCCTGTAATATATTCTATCTTTCGAAATTGTCTATATTTCTAAACTCATATCCTCTATTTTTTATCTTCTTTATTACATCATCTAAGATATTGCTATTATCCTTTGAAGTCGCATGTAATAACATTACCTCTCCATTGTGAACATTATCTAAAATTTTCTTCTTCCCATACTCTTCTCTTCCTTGCTTCTTTTCGTCCCAGTCGTCATATCCAAAAGACCACATTACAGTCGTGTACCCCAGTGTATTTGTATAAGCAACTGTTCGCTCACTATACTCTCCTTTTGGTGGCCTCATGTACTTCATTTCGTATCCGAATTTTTCATAAATTGCCGAATGTAAGTCCATCATTTCTTTCTTAATAGTATCTAAACTACAATCAGGCATTGATTTATGATTAACAGTATGGTTTCCAATTATATGTCCTTCATCAATCATTCTTTTAACCATGTCTGGTTGTGTATTTACATAGTGTGCAGTTATAAAAAATGTAGCTTTTACATCATTTTGCTTCAATACCTCTAATATTTTTTCTGTATAACCAGCCTCATATCCCATGTCAAATGTTAAATATACATACTTTTTCTCTTTGTTTCCCATATAAATCCCGTTGTATTTATCTAAAATCTCCATGTTCTTCTTTCCAACATCTGGTTGCTCAGAATTGTTGTTTCTCTTTATTCCCCAGCCAATTTTATTGTTTGGCAACTTTTCAATTTGTGCTAATTCTCCACTCGTATGTACAGCAATATTATTTTCTTTATTCATTTGTCTAGCAAAACAAATTCCACCTATCATAAAAACCATAAAAATAGCAATAATTGCAATCTTCTTGCCCTTGATTACTCTCATAAGCACTCTCCTTTTTTCGATACTATTTAATTCTATGATAAAAACTTATTAATATAACAAATTTATAGACAAAAAAATAACGATACACTTGCCGAACATAAGCATTGCATCGTTTTTTAATAATTCTCTTCAATCTCTAATTTAAAATATTTCAATTGTTACCCATATATTCAAATTAGAAATTTTTATTCATTTTTCACATAATTCAAATAATTTTCATTTACCTCTTGCATTTTGCATTAGGTACAATTTTCTTTCGTTTTTACATTGTAGCAGATGAAACATGGAATACCTCTCCATTCTTTCCTATCTCATTTAAGGTTCTCTTTAATATTTTATGGTCATCATCTAAAAGTATAACATAATCATATTCATTCAATTTTTCCATCATTTTAATACTCTTTATAAATTCTCTATTTTCTGCATTATAATCTCCATTTTCTTTATTTAACAAGATATAGTTTTCTTCCCTAATAAATGGAGCATATTTCTTAAGCCATTGCTTCTTTTCCTCTACTATTATAAAGCTTCTTGCAAGAGACAAGATATATACATCTAAATTATCAATCTCATTTATTTTTTCTAAATTTTTTAGAATTACTTCCAATGGTTCTGCATTTAAAAATACTTCCTTTGTTTCAGTTGTTACAAAATTTTCTGGGAAAACTCTGTATTCCACAATTGTGCCATCCATATCAACAAAAAGAGCTACTTTTTTATGTTTTTTGCAAATTTCTTTTATTCTATTATAAAATTCCATAATTTCCCCCAAAAACAATTTTCATAGATATATATATTTTACAATATTTTCAGTAAAAGTGCAAGTATTTTGCAACTTTCGACATTTTTATTTTATTTTTTTAATTAAAATATTGACAATATTTAAAATTTGGAATATATTAGTAATCAATTTGGAAAAAATTGGGTAGTTTCTGTTTTTTCAATATAATCCCCGATTTATTTTATATTTAAAGGAGATGAGCTTATGATAAAATTTGCACTATGTGACGACAATGTTCAAGTATTGTCAAAATTGAAGGAAATGTTGGAAAAAATTTTCCTAAAGTATGACTACCGGAGCCACAATAGTGTTTACTGCATCTAACTCCGAAGATTTATTGAATTACTTAAATACTAATACCGTTGATGTTCTATTTCTGGATATAGACCTCAATTCAACATTAAATGGCATTGAAATTGCTAAACAAATTAGAAAAACAAATAAATTTACATATATAATTTTTATTACAGCACATTTTGAATATATTGTTTCGGCTTATGAATGCAAGACGTTTGATTTTATTCATAAGCCATTTAATATTTCTGCTTTAGAAAAAACTATAAATCGTCTATCAGAGGACATACGAAATAACTCAACTAAATTTTTAAATTTGAACAACAATAAACAATTAATAAATCAAACTCTTGTAAACTTTATTGAGAAATCAGGTGCCAAAACGGTATTTAATTTAACTACCGGCATAGTAGAGACATATGGCTCCTTCAATAAAATTTCTCTGAGTCTCCCAAAAAATTTTGTTAGATGCCACAAATCTTTTATTGTTAACATTAATAACATTCGTAATATAGATTTTAAGACAGACACTATATTCTTTAAGACTCCGCCAAACTCTTTTTGTTTCATTGGCGGAAAATACAGAAAAAATTTTATGGAGGTTATAAATAACTATGGAAATTTTAAGTAAACTATGGGTAGCAATGACTACCGAAAATGAAACTATTATAAATATATTATTAATATTATTTCTTTTTATAGAAATTCCTATAACAATGCAAATCTTTCTTACAATATTTAATGTCAGATCAACTGTAAAGCAAAAACTTTCTTATCTAGCTCTAACCGTGCCTATTGGAGCCTTTTGTGTTTTCTTTATTCCAAAACCATATAGTAATATAATAACAATGGTAACTGCACCTTTTATTATAATGGGAGTATTTAAAATGAATTTCTTTAAAGCTCTTCTATCCGAATTTTTTTCAATTGCAATAATTACTGTTTTAGAAATAGCCTTTGCAAGAATCTTTTTCTTCATTTTTCATATAGATTATGATGCATGTGCATATATTCCAGTTTTTAGAATTGCAATTAACTTTTCTATATATTTTTTAATTTTACTTATGTGCAAAATAGTAAAAGAACACAAATTTAATATAAAACTCTTTGACAACATCGGCACGCGTGAAAAAATAACATTATTCTTAAATCTTACAATTGCATTTATCGTACTCTTTATGCAAATGTATTTAATCGGTTATTACAACGATACACTTCCTGCATTTATTGTTTGGGTTAATCTATTGTCATTAATTTCTTACTTTGTATTAAGCTTTTATAGTATCATCAAAACTATGAATTTGCAGAAAACTAAAGATGATTTAGAACAAGAAAAACAATACAATAAAACTTTACAAATTCTTCATGATAATATTAGAGCCTTCAAACATGATTTTGCAAATATAATTTCAGGCATTGGTGGTTATGTTGAAACAAATGATATGGAAGGTTTAAAAAAATATTACAAACAACTATTACAGGATTGCAATCAAGTTAGTAATCTTGGCTCGCTAAATCCAGATAGTATAAATAGCCCTGCTGTTTATTCAGTCTTGGCTAATAAATATTACAAAGCAGACAATTTAGGAATAAAAATATCTTTAGAAACTTTTATTGATTTCAACAATCTATATATGGGCATTTACGAATTCACTAGAATACTTGGAATTCTTATGGATAATGCAATTGAGGCAGCTTCAGAATGTGACAATAAATATATACATGTTGAAATTAGAAATGACATCAACCGTAATAGGCAATTGCTAATTATTGAAAACACTTATAAAGATACAAACATCAATATTGAAAAAATCTATGAAAAAGGCTATTCAACCAAACCTCATAATACCGGTCTAGGTCTATGGGAAGTCGAAAAAATCTTAAAAAAGCATAAAAATATAACCAGATTCACTTCTAAAGATAATAAATTGTTTAAACAGCAAATAGAAATTTATAAAAGCTAATTCTTTTCCACGGTTTTACCGTGGTCTTTGTTTTCTATCCCCAAAAAGAATGGCTATATTTCTATAACCATTCTCATTTTATTTTAATTGTTATAAGAGTTGTATTTAACTAGTCTTTTTTTATTAAGCTAGCTGGCATTTTTGGTTGGTGAAACATTCCCCAAAATACACATGCTGTATTTGTAGATTTTGCATATTTTTCTGCGATTTTTGCTAATAATTTTAACATAATTATTTACCCCCTTGGAAATTTAAATTTATTTATAATAAGCATCGCCGGCTTGACGCTTTATTATCTAACTTTAAGTTCTTTCAAATAATTTTCATAACCATATTCATTTTTTGTTATTTTATATGCTACTCTAGATATACAAATAGATTCTATTATTACATTTAATAACAAAATGTTTGATAATGTATTGTCTTTAATTATTATTGAAACAATTAATGTTACTGTTGCAAATATGTAAGATAAAACTTTCTTTGTTTTTCTTTCTTTTTTTGTTAGAATTGGTAAATTTACCGTATCTGCTGGTGCATATAAACTTACCATTATCATTGAAAATACAAAAGCTATTAAAATTACTATGTATTTTGTATATATTGGTGTCCATGTTATGTATTTACTTATTAAAACATTTCCATAATAAATAGTAAGTGTTCCAATTGTGCATCCAATATTTGTTTTTAGATGAAAACCTCCGGCAACAATTTTGTACGGTAACATTGAAAAGTATGCAAATACCACAAGCCATCCTATTTTCAAGACTATTGCTACTGCAAAAAGTAGTATTATTTTTGGAACTTCCCCTATTATTAATTCTAACCCATATTGTATTACTTCTGCTTTTTCATCATCTATGTCGGGCATTTCCTGTCGTATTTTATTTGTCAGGGATTCGCAAATTTGATTTATCATTTTGCTCACCTCTCTTTAACTGGCTACATCATATACCATAATACGATATTTTTTTCATATTTATGATAAATTACATCATTTCATTCATAAAAATAACAATTTTATGCAAAAAAATAATTTCATGACGAAAAATGGTATTTTCATGAAACTATTTTCTTGTTTATTATTCAATTACTATATCTTCTAATATTTTCCAGCTTTTTTCTTTTTCTGGTACTGCCATAAAAACCATTTCTTCTTTACTTATTGGATGCTGTATTGTTAATTTATATGCCCATAGGCAAATTTGCTTTCCATGCCCTCTGCCACCATATTTTTGGTCGCCATATATACTATGTTGTCTGCTAGAAAGTTGAACTCTTATTTGATGATGCCTACCTGTATGCAAATCTATTTTTAACACTGATAAATTCAATTCTTTATCATATTTAAGTACTTCATAGTCTAACTCTGCATATTTAGAGTTCTTTGTTCCTTCTTTTACAACTTTACTCATATTTGTTTTTTCATTTTTTAATAAATAATCCTGTAAAGTTCCTTTATTCTTCTCAAATTTTCCATTTACTATTACTAGATAATTTTTTTTAAATACTTTTTCTCTTACCTGCTCACTCAGTCTTGCTGCTGCCTTTGAAGTCTTAGCAAATACCATTACACCACCAACTGGCCTATCGAGTCTGTGTACAAGCCCCAAATAAACATTTCCTGGCTTATTATATTTTTCTTTTATGTATTGCTTTACTATTGCAAGCATGTCTATATCTCCAGTTTTATCTCCCTGTGAAGGAATATTTACAGGTTTCTCTACTACAATTATATGATTATCTTCATATAGTATTTTTAGGTTAATCTCAGCATTACCAATTTTTATTAAATATATTTGATTTTCCATTTTATTTTTTCACCCATTTTGAATATATTCCACATGGTAATATAAAGTCAGAATCAGTCATTGGAAGTCCAACTTCACCATTTTCAAATATGCCATCATCTGCTCTTTTACCATATTTTTTTCTCATATTCATTTTCAATAAATTTTCAAGTACCATACTAGATGTTCCTGTTGTGTATGAATTTATTAAGAAGAATAGTGGATTATCTGATAATACTTGCATACAAATTTCTATAAGCATTGGTAGATTTTCTTCAAACTTCCAAACCTCTCCATTTGCGCCTCTTCCATAAGAAGGTGGATCCATAATTATTGCATCATACTTGTTTCCTCTACGAATCTCCCTTTGAACAAATTTTACAACATCATCCACAATATATCTTACTGGTCTTTCTTGCAATCTTGATGATACAACATTTTCTTTTGCCCACGCAACCATTCCCTTAGAACTATCTACATGGCACACAGATGCACCAGCATAAAGACAAGCAACAGTTGCTCCTCCTGTGTATGCAAATAAGTTCAAAACTTTAACTTCTCTATTTGTAGTTTTTATTTCATTCTGAATTTTATCCATCATCCAATCCCAGTTAACTGCTTGTTCTGGGAAAATGCCAGTATGTTTAAATCCCATTGGCTTAATATTAAAAGTTAAATTCTTATACTTAATTTGCCAGCTATCTGGTAGCCTTTTCTTGTAATCCCAATGTCCACCACCAGTACTACTTCTATTATAACGCGCATTAGCCTGCTTCCATTTTTCTGGATATTGCTTATCATTCCAAATTATTTGTGGATCTGGTCTAACAAGATAGATATTATTCCATCTTTCAAGCTTTTCACCATTAGCCATATCCAAAATTTCATAATCTTTCCAATTATTTGCTACTTTCATTAAATTCATCCTTTTCTAATATGTTATATTTACCATTGATTTTTTATATTGCAAGTTCAATAACTAATATGTATATAGATAGTTAATAAACCTGTACTAATAACATTTGCATCGTCTCATTTCGTCAAGGAGCAACACATCACACTCTGTTTTACTTATATCATATAAAATTATACTAACTTTTGATAGATAAATCAAGCAAACATTAGAAATTTCAAGAAAATCTCGCATTTTTATTTACAATCTTTGCAATAACTCCATAAAACTATATACCAACACACAGTCTAACATCATTAAAATAATACATATTATGCTTATTGATGTTATGAATTTGTGTTCATACATAAATTTTACTACTTTATTTTTATTATTAATTTCCACTTTACAAATTTTCTCTTTATTTATTGTTGCTTTACTTATTTTTTTAACAATTTTCTTGACTTTGTCATATTTATTTTCCCTTATTCCCTCTACTTTTAAATTTTCATGCTTGTCCTCTCCATTAAAAAATTTTACTCCTAAAACAATATCTTTAGAATACTCCATAAATCCCCCTTTTCAGGCAATCTTTTCAGGAAAAAGTTTGCCATTTTATATTCTTATTATAAAATATATTCAGCTTGTCCGAGATTTATGACAAAAAAATTTCGCCCAAAAAGGGCGTCCCTAATAGGCGAATTTTAATGTATAAGTGCATTTTTTATCTCTACTGCTAACTCTTCATTTATTCCTTTTACTTCTGCTATTTCTTCTATGCTTGCATTTGATATGTTTTCTACTGTTCCGAATTTTTTTAATAGTTCTACTTTTTTTACTGTTCCTATTCCTTTTATGTTATCTAGTGCAGACCTGGTTACTTCTTCGTTTCTTAGCTTTTTGTGGTATCCTATTGCTGTGTCATGTACTGCGTCTTGGAACATTGTTATTGTGTTTAAAAGTGTTTGCGAAATTTCTAGCTCTTCTCTTTTGTCATTCATTAATGCACGTGTTTGGTGCTTATCGTTTTTTACCATTCCAAATACAGTAATATTTACTCTATCTTTTTCTGTTAATTCTATGTTTTTTTCTTTTGCCTTTTGTTCTATTTCTTTGTTTACATTTCTTATTGCCTGCTGAATTGCATGTATTTGCGTTATGCCTCCATCTGCAAATATTACATCTGGTAGTTCTCCGAATCCGTTTGGTTTGTCCTCATTTAGAATTGGCACAGAATGTCTTAAACGTCTTGTTACTACTTCTTCCATACATGCTGGATCATCTTGCCCAACAACTTCTTTTATTTTGAATCTTCTTGCCATTTCTTTCTTAATTATTCCATCCTGCATTACGCACATACCGGCAACCATATTGGTTCCAGATAAGTTTGATATATCGTAACATTCTATTTTTCTTGGCAATTTTTCTAAGTTTAATACATGTTTTAATTCTGCTAAAATATTGTATTTGTCCTTTTCCTTGTTCTGTAAAGTGATTAAGGCATTGTTCTCTGCCATTTCTACAAATTTCAACTTCTCGCCTTTTTGCGGTGTCTTTATTTCTACTTTTCTTCCTGCAGATTCTGTTAATAGCATTTCGATTGCATCCTTGTCTTCAATCTCCTCTTTTATCATTATTTTATTTGGTAGAATTGTTCTTCCCATATAATATTGTTTAATAAAGCTTGAAATTATTTCACTATCTTCCTCATCTTCTAAGCCCTTGAATATGTAGTGGTCTCTGCCAATCATCTTACTATTTCTAACATAGAACATCTCAATACAAACTTCTTCGTCTTTTCTTGCTAAACCAATTACATCTATATCATTTTCAGAAATATTTGAAACCTTTTGTCTTTGTGAAATTCTATCTATCGCAAATATTTTATCTCTTATTTCCTGAGCTTTTTCATATTCCATTTTCTTAGAAGCATCTAGCATTTCCTTTTCTAGCTCTTTCTTTAAATTATCGGTCTTTCCTTCTAAAATAGAAATAATTTCATCAATTTGCTTTCTGTAATCTTCCTTACTAATATATCCCATGCAAGGAGCCATGCACTTCTTTATGTGATAATTCAAACATGGTCTATCCTTATATTTAAAGCTTCTACACTGTCTAATCTTATATCTAGACTTGATAAACTCAATCATTTCCTTAGCACTTCCAGCATTCGCATAAGGTCCAAAATACTTCGCACCATCATTCAAAATTCTTCTTGTAATATACAAATCTGGATAATCTGCCTTCACATTAATTTTAATATATGGATATGTTTTATCATCTTTTAAAAGCACATTGAATTTAGGCATGTTCTTCTTAATTAGATTACACTCCAAAATAAGAGCCTCTGCCTCATTATCGCACACTATATACTCAAAATGGTCGACTAATGCAACCATATTTTGAATTCTTTTTGTTTTCTTATTCTTTCTAAAATACTGCCTTACCCTGTTTCTTAAAACAACAGCCTTGCCAACATAAATAATTTTGTCATTTTTGTCGTGCATTATATAAACCCCTGGCTTTTTAGGCAGTTTTTTAAGTTCTGCTTCTATATCAAACATAATTTTTTACCTCGTAATATATTTTAGCACAAAAATAAGAGATTTTCAAAATTTATTGACAATCTCAGTACAAATGTAATATAATAAACATAGGAAATAAGGAAGCCACAAATGTGGTTTGCCAAGTTATAATATTATAAAAACACATCAGAACCTGGTAAGTTGACAGATGTGTTTTTTTATTGGTTTATTCGCTCTTACTAATAATTATTGCTAATGCTATAATTAGGGCAAAAGCTATGATAGTAGTTATTACTAGTGAAAAAAATAATATGTATATAATATTCAATAACGTTAATTCTACCATACGCCTCACCTCCTTATTGGAGGCAAACCACATCTGCTTATTCTCATTTCCTATATTAACAGTATAATATAATTTTACTGTGTTGTCTATAAATTTTTATCTAAAATTTTAATTTTAATCTTGATACATTTTCCCTTTTAGTGTAATATTATATCCATATAAGCATAAAATAAAATTTTTATTAAGAAAGGAGTTCATTTTTAGCGCCAGGACAGCATTTGTGCTGTTGACGAGGTTAGAGTTTATCGAAATATTCGGCGGATGCTCTAGGGCTTTCTACGGTCCTTATAAATTAGCAAAACCTAGCAGTGATGTTAGAACAGAGTTAATTTTGAGTAGTTTAATTATTTTATGCCTTTTATATTATATTTTGAATCAAAGTGTTTTACTTTGGTATTATTAAGTTATGTATTTTATAGGAGGTTTACTATGTGTGGAATAGTAGGTTACATTGGTAACAATAAAGCAAAAGAAATTTTAATAAATGGGCTTAAATGCCTAGAATATAGAGGTTACGATTCTGCTGGAATTGCAACTATTGAAAATAATAAAATTACTGTTATGAAGGAAAAGGGCAGGGTTTCAAATTTAGAGTCTCTTGATGGAATAGATAAATTATCTGGAACTGTTGGAATTGCGCACACTCGTTGGGCTACTCACGGAAAGCCATCAAAAGAAAATGCTCATCCTCATTTAGACAATTCAAATAGATTTGCAGTTGTTCATAACGGAATTATTGAAAATTATGCAGATTTAAGAAAATTTTTAACAGACAACGGATATCATTTCGTTTCTCAAACAGATACAGAAGTAGTTCCTAATTTAATTGATTACTACTTTACAAGTGATAAATCACAAAACACAATCGAGAAATTTTTAAGAGCTGTAAAGAATGCCGTTTCAGATTTAAAAGGAAGCTATGCTTTAGAAATAATTTCTTCTCTATATCCAGAAGATTTAGTAGTAGTAAGGAAAGATAGTCCTTTAGTAATTGGAAAAGGAAACGGTGAAAACTTTGTTGCATCAGATATTCCTGCTGTTTTAAGATATACTAAAGATTTTTATCTTTTAAATGATAATGAATTTGCTCTTATCACTAAAGATAAGATTAATTTTTACGATATGAATTTAACTCCTCACAATAAGGAAGTTAAAAATATAGAATGGGATGCTTCTGCAGCCGAAAAAGACGGATACGAAGACTATATGTTAAAAGAAATTTTCGAACAGCCAACCGCCATTCGTGAAACAATAGGTTCAAGATTAAAACTAGGAGAAAATTGCAGTTTTGATGATATAGAAATTTCTAAAGAATATTTAAAATTTATAAATAAAATATTTATAGTAGCCTGTGGTACTGCTATGCATGCAGGTTTAATGGGAAAATCAATAATAGAAAAACTATGCAGAATTCCAGTTGAAGTAGATATAGCATCAGAATTTAGATATAGAAATCCAATAATTGATGAAAAAACGTTATGTATTTTTGTGAGTCAATCTGGTGAAACAGCTGACACACTTGCAGCATTAAGATTATCAAAATCACATGGTGCAAGAACTCTTGCAATTTCAAATGTAATCGGAAGTACAATAACTAGAGAAGCAGATTACACAATTTATACGCATGCAGGCCCTGAAATAGCAGTTGCATCAACAAAAGCATACACTTCACAAGTTTGTTTAATTGCAATGCTTGGAATATACTTTGCCGAATTGTTAGGCTCTTACTCAAAAGATGAATTAGAAAAATTAAAGGCTGATATTCTAGACTTGCCTTCAAAAATAGAAGCAGTTCTAGATAACAGCAAAGAAATAAAAACATTTGCAAGCAAGGTGTACACACAAAAGGATATGTTCTTTTTAGGCAGAGGCACTGACTACAATGTAGCATTAGAAGGTTCTTTGAAATTAAAAGAAATTTCTTATATACACTCAGAAGCCTATGCAGCAGGTGAATTAAAACACGGACCAATTGCCTTAATAGAAAACGGTGTAACAGTAATCGGAATAATTACAAATAAAGAATTAGTAGAAAAAACAATCAGCAACATGCAAGAAGTAATAACAAGAGGTGCAAAAACTTTAATAATAACAAACCAAATTTTGCCAAACAATAACTTTGGTTATGTAATAAATATACCTGAAACAAATGAGTTAATCTCACCAATACTTTCAGTAATACCATTACAATTATTATCCTACTATATTTCTAAAAACAAAGGGTTAGACGTAGATAAGCCAAGAAACTTAGCAAAGTCAGTAACAGTTGAATAATTCTAAAAATTAGGTGAAGTAAACCTCCACCTAATTTTTTAATTTAAATATGCATTTTATCCTTTTAAATATTCTTTTGAAGATGTTGTCTTTAGGTTCCTGCAAAAATTTTTCTTCACAGTTAATTATTTCACTTTCTTTCATATTTCTATTCTTATATTTAAATAAATTTTTCTGCTCTTTTATTAATTTTTCTCTTTCATAATTTTGTTTTGCAACAATCTTACTTTTTTGCTCTTCTGTAGCCCAATAATCTCTAAATAATAATCCAATTATAATTTTTGCTTGTTTTGATACATTCTGTTCATCTAGAGTCTTTAATGGATTATATTTAAAATGATAATCTCTATCTTGCATCTTTTTATATAGCTCTATTTTTTCTCTTGGAATTTTCTCATAATCAAATATAGGTATATATTTTAAAATTTCTGATACTTCTTTATATGCAATAGCATATTCTTCATTTTCCATATTTTGCTCCTTCTATTTTAATTTTTCTTCTGTTTGGCTTTTTCCCAAAATGTCACGTTCTATTCTATTTTCAGTTTTATCTACATCCTTAACATCTTCCATTTCTGGTACCACTTGACGTGCTAAAGATTCAACAGATTGAATGTTTCCTTTACTAACTTCTTCAATGTTTTGTTGCAAAGTTTTTTCCAATAATTCTATGCTTTTTTGCATTCTTGTTCCATCAAAATTAGTCTTACAATTTTGCTGTAATTTTGCCATAATCTCCAATGGGTATTCTACTCCTTCATATATATCTCCAGATAATATGTCCGCAATAGTTCCAATCCCTTCAACAATAAAATTTTCTGGATGTTCAAAAATATCTATCATCGCATCAAGTTTTGCTTCTTTTATATAATCAGCAACTTTAACTGCACGTAAATAATCCTCTTTAGTCCAACTATCAAATGTCTTTTTGCTTTCTTCTAAATAACATTCATCTTGTCCAACGCAGATATCACACACAGTATAATCTGGTACTGGTTCAAATTTTTTTTCTTTTATTGTGCTTTCTTTTAAAGACTGCATTACAGCCATAGTTAACCCTGCTGTAGAATACAATTCAGTATCATTATTGTCACATAATGCCACATCGATATCTTCTAATTGCTTTTCGGATAATTTAATTCTAATATCTTCTGGTATAAATACTTTGGATCCATCATATTCATTTTCAAGCAATTCAACATCTGAAGCAACATAAATGCATTTTCCCAGTACTCCCTTTGAAAATAGATTATTTTTCAGCAATGATTTATACACTAGAAACGATGCATAAGCAAGAGCCTTTTGATAGTTTTTCACATGCATATTACTTTCAAATTCATTTGTACCAATATCTCCATCAGCTCTACTAGCTTCTTTTCTGGTATGTCTAAAATTATTATTCTTTTCAAAACTAAATTCTGGATTTGTTAATAATTCAAATATACATCTCCCTGTTCTTCCATTTCCATCTGTAAACAAATGCAACTCATTTACCAAATAGTGTAATAACGTTGCCCTATTTCTGTTTCCTTTAATATTTTTTAGAGATTCCGCTATTTTTTCGAAGCATCTATTTTGAATATCATTTTTAGGCGATATTAATGCTCCCACAACCATATACCCATTATAAACATCATTTTCTTCATTTGGTATATTTCTAACTTTACTATTTATATATGTCAACAATTTCTTTACATCTTCGCCTGTTAATGTTGCCAAAAATTCATCTGTTTTTTGTTCATCTTTCAGTATTTCTAAAATCTCTTTTTCTGTATAATTTATCATATAATAATATATATTAACCTATGTAATTGATTAATTCCTTTCCTTATTATAATAATATTATATATTACAAATATTAATTCAGTCAACGTGAAATTGACATAAAGTGGAATTTATGGTATATTATACATATAAGTAATTTTACATTCCAACTGGGATATAACTCGGTTGTACAAGAGAAAGGAGAGCCTCTATGATTGAGGCTATTGTCACTTACTTGGTAGTAAGCAAAATCATTAACTGCTTTTTCATAGCAGTTATGGTAAATGCAGGAGCATTTGAGCTTCTGTTTGGAGCTGCAGTTGTCCTGGGCATACTTCTTATGGTAGCATCGCCCAACAAACTCATTGGGACGGTGATTCTTGTAGGAGGCGTTTCCTTCTACGTAATCGCCACCATGATGCTCCCCTATGCCAGCGTCATTGCTAGCTGGGCCGGCATCTTGGTCGCCATCTTGGCAGTGGTATGGGTGAAGCTTTTCACTTACCGCTGGTTCCATGGTCATGGAGCTAGATGTCCCCGTGGCTGGCACCTTGTGATTGCTTACATCTTGTAAGCTAGCTCTTGTAGAATACAGCTTTTAACCATTACTATGGTAAAGGCTGTATTCTCTTATGTCATTTATATAAATATTGCTAACACAGTGAGCAACACAGCCCCTGGTATTCCTAATATTCCTACAACCAGTGCAGTAACAACATTTATTCCTATATGTAATCCACACACTGTTCCTACTATGTTGATAACATATAACAATACAGCCCCCAAAAACGAATTTATTATCAATTTAGTAATTATTTTTATTGGAATTATAAATATTTTTCCTACTATAAGTATTCCAATTATACACGCCACATACACCAATAACATTTTAACGTCCATGCTTTCCCCCATTCCGATGTTATCACATTCTATGTTTGTGCATGGACAAATATGATACTTTATAATGTCATTTATTTTAATAATACCCAACAATGTATTTAAATACGCACTACTCTATGCTTCATATTTTATTTTTTCTATATTACTTAATTCTATGTTACTCTCTTTTGCCTTCTTTATTAAAAAATCCAGTCTTGCTTGATTCGCTTTTATTTGATATAAAAAATAATCAATTTGATCTTGCTCTGCATATTCATAATTCTTTATATTTAAATTTAGTTCCATCTTAGTTTTCAATATATTTACTATCAAATCTCTGTTTTTATCTTCCTGTTTTCCCCACATTGCATTATCCCCCAATCTATTACTATTATATTAATTTTTTTCCAATTTATTCTTGTTCATCTAATAATTGTATAAATAATAGTTCCAATTGACTGTATCACAAATAAGTTTAGTAAATTTGATGTTAATAGATTGTTTGTAGCCTCTATTACACCAATTTTGTTTGCCATTTCTGTATTTTTCTTTTTTTCTTTTCGTTGTGCTTCTATAAATGTTATTAATTCTGGAATACTAGTTATAAAACCTAATAATATTCCTAGTACTAATTCTGGTAGTCCAAACGTATTACATAAATTTGTAAGGCTGTTGCTTAGTAATTCTCCTACAAAATATAAAAGCCATGCAATTATTAGCAATGCAATCCAATAAAAAATTAAATTATTTCTTTTTATTTTTTTCTCTTCCTCTATTTCCTCTTCTAACTCTTCTTTTTTTATTTTCTCATCTTCTTTTTCTAGATAAATTTTGTGTACATTATGATTTATATAATAAAATACAACTAGTAAAATTAGAAAGATTACAACACTTGTAATACCTAAAGTCACATTAAAAATTGCAAGCACTAATGGAATTATTATTGTCGCAATAACTAAAAAAATATCGATTAAAATTGCTCTATTCCTTAAAAATTTTTGATTCTTATTCAAATAAATTGCAAAAATATATTGTATTAAATTGATAATATTTGAACTTAAAATATTGTACACACTTGTTCCAATTAGTCCACTAGCAGCAGAAAAAGAAACTGTTAAGAATTCTGGTACAGATGTGGCAAATCCTGCTATATTTCCACTAGCCTTTGGGCTTAATTTTAATGCAACGGAAATCTTTCTCAAAACTGGTACAAGCATATATTTAGATATAGTAACTATTCCTAAAGAAAATATTATAAATTTGATAAATTCTAAAATTAAATTCATTACATCCTCCAAATAATTTACTTTATCATCTATTCTTTACATATTCGCCCAATTTTATTTACTTTTTCTAAATTTTGTTATATAATGTTTTCATTGAAAAGGCGTAAGTGTAATTCGCCCTTATGTTTTTGCATAGGGGTGTCTTTTTATAGTTTAAATAGTAAAAATAAATTTTGCCCAAGAAAGGGCGTCCCTATTGGGCGAAAAGGAGTGTATGTTATGATAGACATTAAATTTTTAAGAGAAAATCCAGATGCTGTAAAACAAAACATTAAGAATAAGTTTCAAGACCAAAAGCTTCCTTTAGTGGATGAAGTTATTGCTCTAGATAAAGAAAGTAGAGCCTGCAAAATGCACGGAGATGAGCTTCGTTCTAAGAGAAAATCTCTTAGTGATAAAATTGGTAGCCTTATGAAAGAAGGCAAAAAAGACGAAGCTGAAGCTATTAAAACTGAAGTTAAAGCTATTAATGATGAGCTTGTTGTAAACGAAGAAAAAGAAGAAAAATTTGCAAGTGAAATCAAAGAAAGAATGATGAAAATTCCTAACATAATAGATCCATCAGTTCCAATCGGAAAAGACGATTCTGAAAATGTTGAAGTTCAAAGATTTGGAGAACCCAAAGTTCCAGATTATGAAATTCCATATCATGCAGATATTATAGAAAAATTAAACGGAATGGATAAAGAATCTGCAGGACGTACTAGTGGTGTTGGTTTCTATTATTTAATTGGAGACATTGCTAGACTTCATGAAGCAATGCTTGCATGTGCTAGAGATTACATGATTAATGCTGGTTTCACATATGCAATTCCACCATTCATGATTCGTAGTGATGTTGTTACAGGTGTTATGAGCTTTGAAGAAATGGATGCCATGATGTATAAAATAGAAGGCGAAGACCTATATTTAATAGGAACTTCAGAGCATTCAATGATTGGTAGATTTAAGGACCAAATTTTAAAGAAAGCGGATCTTCCAATTACAATGACATCTTATTCTCCATGTTTTAGAAAAGAAATTGGTTCACACGGCCTAGAAGAAAGAGGATTATACCGTGTTCATCAATTTGAAAAGCAAGAAATGATTGTTTTATGCGAACCAGAAGATTCAATGAACTGGTACAATAAAATGTGGAAGTTAAGTGTAGACTTATTCAGAAGTTGGAATGTTCCAGTCAGACAACTTGATTGTTGCAGTGGTGATTTAGCTGATTTAAAAGTAAAATCTTGCGATATTGAGGCATGGAGTCCAAGACAAAAAAAATACTTCGAAGTTTGTAGCTGTTCAACTTTAGGAGATGCTCAGGCACGTAGATTAGGGATTCGTGTAAAGGGTGAAAAAGGAAACTACTATCCTCACACTCTAAACAATACAGTAGTCGCTACTCCTAGAGGACTTATAGCAGTTATAGAAAATAACTACAACGAAGACGGAAGCATAACAGTTCCAGAAGTTTTACGTCCATACATGGGTGGAACAGAAATAATAAAACCTAAAAATAAATAATATTTTATATTAAAAAAAGACTAATTTTTATAAATTAAAATTAGTCTTTTTCTAAAAATTTTTTTGAAATTTTCATTTACATTTCTTGCTTTTCTCCCATATACCTTGATTCTCCCCACTTTCCGTGATATAATCTTTGACGGTATCGTTTTATGTAACTTTAACATGACAATTGTCTATAAAGGAGGTTTAGTTTTATGGCTAACGTTACCGTTATTGTTGGAACTCAATGGGGAAACGAAGGAAAAGGACGTATTGCCCACCAAGTTTCTAAGGAGTGCATTGCAGTTCGTGGAACAGGTAGTAGTAAAGCTGGTCACACCGTAATGATTGGTGGTCAAAAGTTTACTTTGCACTTGCTTCCTGCGGCAATTGTATTGCCAAACACTCAATGTATTATCGGTCCAGGCGTCGTAATTGACTTATCTATCCTTGCCACAGAAATAAAAACTCTACAGGCAATGGGTGTTAAAGTCTCTCCCGAACGTCTAATTATCAGTCCTCGGGCTCACATCATTCTGCCATACCACATTAACATGGATAAAATGCACGAAGAATTGAAGGGCTCCAATAAATTAGGTACTACCCTAAGTGGAGTTGGTCCATGTTATTCTGATAAGGTAAACCGCATCGGCATTCGCATGATAGATTTTGCAAGCTTGAATATTCAGGAGCTTATCACTCGCATTTCTCACATTATCAAGATTGACAATGTGATTTTGAATGCATTTTCTCCTGAAAACACAATCACGAAAATCCATACCCTTATCGATGACAGCATTTTAAGTTATCGCAGTTTGATTGTTCCCTACATTCGTGATGAACGACCTATACTTAATTCTGCACTTTGCAACGATGATAAAATAGTAGTTGAGGGTTCACAGTCTTTTTACTTGGATGTAGACCAGGGTGACTACCCTTATGTTACCTCTTCGAGTCCGAGTACTTCTGGAACTTTGGCAGCTGCTGGAATAGGTCCTGTCTACGTCCGCGATGTGTTGGGGGTTGCAAAAGCCTATTGTTCTCGCGCCGGCGAAGGTCCTTTTAACACAGAGCAATTTGGTAGCACCGCTAATGCAATACGCAAAATAGGCCACGAATTTAATGCTGATGGAAGCCCTCGTAGAGTTGGTTGGCTCGACTTGGTCCGTCTTAAAAACGCAGTCATCCAGGATGGCATCACCGAATTGTGTTTAATGCACATGGATGACCTTGGGAAAATCGGCTGGAAATTGGGGGAAATTAAAGTATGTACTTCGTATATATATAGTCAACCCCACAATTGGCCGATAACAATTGACTATGTTCCCGTTGACTCGGAGAATTGCGAACCTATTTACAAAAGTTTTAAGCAAGGTTGGGATACTTCTGGTTGTACAGATTACGACTCTCTGCCTCAGCCCGCTAAAAATTTTATCGAGTTCATTGAAGAATACTTGGAGATTCCTGTTATGTATATTGGAATCGGCCCTGATGTTCATGACATCATCATCAAATAACACATACCACTACGTTGCATAAAACCATACCGAGGAGGCAAATTTTGCCTCCTTCTTTATACTTTATAAACTTATTTGTGTAAACTCAAACATTGGCTTGACTATAAGAATAAATTCTACTTTTAGAACTAAACTAAAATTTACTTTTGGAATTAACTATACAAACATTTTTCTATGGATTCTAATTGTTTTTAATTATCTAGTATGGTATAATTTATACGGTTATAAAATTTAATTGAAAGGAAAATCAGGTATTGTATACTGGTTAAACATATAATATGATAGTAAAAAATCCTAAATTTGAAATTTCAGCAGTGAAGCCTTCTCAATATCCTCAAAACGATATGCCTCAAATTGTTTTAGTTGGGAAATCTAATGTTGGCAAATCTAGCTTTATAAACACAATGTTAAATAGAAAAAAATTAGCAAGAACAAGCTCAGAGCCTGGCAAAACAAGACAAATAAACTTCTACAATGTAGATAATAACTTTTATTTCGTTGATTTACCCGGATATGGATATAGCAAAATGTCAAAACAAGAGCAAGTTAAAGTTGGAAACTTTATTGAAGAATACTTGTCAAAATGTAAAAAAATCTCATTAATAGTTTTTTTAATAGATATTCGTCATTCACCAACAGAAAATGATAGATTAATGTACCAATATATTATAAATACAAATTCACCTTGTTTAATAGTAGCAAACAAATCTGATAAAATAGCAGTTACTAAAGTTTCTGGGGTTCTAGAAGATTTACAACAAGAATTAAACCCATTAAAAGATTTAACATTCTTGCCTTTTTCAGCAGAAAGAAAAATATACAGTGAAGATGTGTGGAATTATATTGAAAATTATATTTAGATTTTTGGGATAATTATTACGCATTAAGGTTAGTATATTTTATTTATAATACTAATCTTATTTTTATTTGAATAAATCTGAGAAAAAATGCATTTTTTGTTGAATTTTGTCGAATTTCGTGATATAATACAGCAATATTAACTCCTCTTTGAGGAGATTTCGAAAGGGGATTTTTTATGTCATTGAATCTTTGTACTCCTCGTAGGGCCAGAATGGCAATGTTTGAAGATTCAGCGCATCGGGATGTCGCTTTTGCCACAATTGGGGACAAATACGTTAACGTACTTGTCCAAAGGGTTGAAGGCAACGCAAAGGCACTTCTCGTCTCTTTGACCGGTAGTTTTCACTATGATTCTCTGGTCAAGAAAGCCATTGAGGATATGGGCGGTTCTTGGATGCCTGCCATCGAATAACCAACCTCATGTTGCCAATACGGTAACTTAGCCTCAATGTACTCCCTTCTCCCCCGCCGGATGCATTTGCATTTCGGCGGGGGATTTTTTTATTTCCAAATAAATTATTTCCTATACAAACTTTTATTACAAAAAGACTAATTTCAATTTTTTTAATAAGGTCAAGCTCGCCTTTTGAGGAGTCCGTTAGGACCTCTTACCAAGAGCACCGTGCCGTAATTTTTATAAATTGAAATTAGTCTTTTTTAATATTATTTTGTTATTAATTCTATTCTCTTTTCCACATTAGCTTTACTCAAAACATGCATTATTTCATACAAGTCTGGAGTGTTTCTTCTTCTTGTTATTGCAACTCTTAGTACTGTACTAATATCTCCAACATGTCCTGGCCATTTTTCTGGCTCTTTCTTGTATTCTTTAACTTCTCTTGCATATCCTAACTCTTCAGCCATGTCTTTCATCTTTCCAAACCAAGTTTGTTGGTCATCTGCTTCATCATAATATTTTGACATATATAAATTTAAAATCTTTTTTATTTCTTCTTTATCATTTATCTTGTCAAATTCGTATTCATCATTGCTTGCAAAGAATTTATCATCATACATGTATTCTATGCAATGTTTAACATCTGACCATTTTGCAATATCTCTACGAGGTTTAGCTTTGCCACGTTCAATGTTTAGAACTTTAATAGAATATTCTTTGTTGTTCAAAAGTTCTAATAGCTCATTGTCGTAAGTCTCAGCCCATTCATGTGCCTCGTTGTAAACCTGCTCAGCTGTATATTTAGATATAACATTTTTTCCTATGTCTAAAAGCTTAACCATATCGAATAAAGCTCCACTAACACTCATTTTTGTTAATTGGAAATCAAATTCTTTTATCGATTTATCTGGATTTTGTTTTCTCCAAATTTCGAAATTTGAATTTGCAATATTTAACAAATATTCCTTTACAGCCTCAACTGGAATACCAATTTCTTTGTAGTAATTTGCTGATGCCTCTGGGTCTTTTCTCTTACTTATCTTTCTCTTATTTCCATTATCATTTTTAAGTATTGTTGCAGTGTGTGCATATTTAGGAGCCTTAAATCCTAACATTTGGAATAATTGAACATGAATTGGAACAGAAGATAACCATTCGTCTCCTCTTATTACATGTGTTGTATGCATTAAGTGGTCATCAACAGCATGCGCAAAATGGTAAGTTGGAAGTCCATCAGCCTTTATTATTACTATATCTTGGTCATTTTCTGGGAATATAACATTTCCCTTTATAACATCGTGAACCTTAATCTTTCTCTCTTCGCTTCCATTTGATCTTAAACGAATTATATAGTGTTCACCATTCTTTATTTTTTCTGCTGCTTCTTCAACAGTTAAATTTCTATACTTAGCCCAAACTCCATAATATCCAGGTTTAACACCAGCAACCTCTTGAGTTTTTCTCATTTCTTCAAGCTCTTCTGCAGTAGCAAAACATGGGTATGCCTTTCCCTGCTCTAGCAAATATTTAGCATAAGCTTGATAAATCTCTTTTCTCATAGATTGTCTATAAGGTCCATATTCTCCATGCCAAGTTGTTTCTGTATCCATTCCCTCATCTGGAAGAACATCGAAATATTTTAAAGAATCAATTATATCTTTAATTCCATTTTCAACTTCTCTTTTTTGGTCTGTATCCTCAACTCTCATAAAGAACACGCCATTAGTTTTATCTGCAATAGTTCTTGCAAGCAAAGCTTGGTATATAGTTCCAATGTGAACCGAACCAGTTGGGCTAGGTCCAATTCTTACAACCATAGCACCTTCCGGTAAATCTCTCTCAGGATATTTTTCTTCGTAAAACTCTATTGGTTTTGCATCCGGAAAAATTAAATTTGCTAAATCCTTATAATCCATAATCTTACTCCTTTTATTTTTTTTAAAAGAAGCTTTCAAGGCTTTTACTTTAAAAGCTTCTTTTCTAATTTTCCTAGTTCACCCTATTAAACTTCCATTATTATTGGTAATATCATTGGGTCTCTCTTTGTTTTTTGGAATATATAGTCTCTTAAATCATCTTTTAATGTTGATTTTATTGTTGACCAATCTGTTATATGTCTTTGTTCAAATCCTGCAACTTCTTGTTTTATCACGTTTTTAACGTCTTCCATTAAGTTTTCAGATTCTCTTACATAAACGAATCCACGTGAAATTACATCTGGTCCAGATACTATTTCACCTGTTGATGAGTCCATTGTTAATACTATAACAATTAATCCGTCTTGAGATAAATGTTGTCTGTCTCTTAATACAATATTTCCAACATCTCCAACACCTAATCCATCTACTAAAACTTTTCCTGATGGTACTGATGTTGTGAATTTTGCTTCGTCTTTATTTAACTCTAATATTCTACCATTGTGTGTTATAAATATGTTTTGTGCAGGTATTCCCAGTTCTTTAGCAGTTTCTGCATGTGCCATTAATTGTCTATACTCACCATGAACTGGTATGAAGTATTGTGGTCTTGCTAAAGATAATATCAATTTTTGCTCTTCTTGGCAAGCGTGTCCAGATACGTGAACATCAGCTAATGCACTGTATACAACTTCTGCACCAATCTTCATTAAATCATCTATAACTTTAGAAACAAGCTTCTCATTTCCTGGTATTGCATTTGCAGAAATTATTACTAAATCATTTGGTGTAATAGTAACCTTTTTATGCTCTCCTGCAGCCATTCTTGTTAAGGCTGACATCGTTTCGCCTTGGCTACCTGTTGTAATTATTACTAATTGCTCATCATTGTAATTACGTATTAAATCGATATCTATGAAAATATCTTCTGGAGCATTTATATAACCTAGAGCTCTTGCGTTTTCAATCATATTTATCATGCTTCTACCACAAACTGCAATTTTTCTGCCATATTTAACAGCTGAATCCACAATTTGTTGAACCCTGTGGACATTTGATGCGAAAGTTGCTACAACAATTCTTTTTTTACAGTTCATAAACAATTTGTCGAAAACTGCTCCAACAGACTTTTCTGACATTGTAAATCCTTTTCTTTCAGAGTTTGTACTATCAGACATAAGTGCCAATATTCCCTTATTTCCAAGTTCTGCAATTCTACCTAAATCCATTGGCTTTCCATCGATTGGAGTATAATCTATTTTAAAATCTCCAGTGTGAAGTATTGTTCCTGCGGTAGTTGTAATTGCAAGCATTACAGAGTCTGGAATGCTATGGCAACTTCTAATAAACTCAACCGAAAATTTTCCTAATTTAATTGTTTGACCAGCATCAACTTCTACAAGCTTTGTAGACCTTAATAAATGATGCTCTTCTAACTTTCCTTTAATCAATCCACAAGTTAATTTTGTCGCGTAAATTGGCATATTAATTTGTTGTAATACATATGGAATTGATCCAATGTGATCCTCGTGTCCGTGAGTAATTACCATTCCTCTAACCTTTTCCTTATTCTTTACCAAATAAGTAACATCAGGAATTACTAAATCTATTCCAAGCATATCATCTGTTGGGAACTCAAGTCCACAATCAACAACTATAATATCATCTTCATACTCGAAAACTGTAATATTCTTTCCAATCTCTTCTATACCACCTAATGGAATTATTTTTATTGATGGTTTCTTAAATCTAAAATCTTCTCTCTTGGTAATTGACCTTTCGCTTCTCTTTGCAATTGCTCTTTCTGGTCTTTTTGCTATTGCTCTATTCTCTACCTTAACAAGACCTCCTTCATGTCTTCTTGTTTTTGCAAGCTTTGTGTTCTCATTTTCTTGGCTTGTTATATTTTTTTCTAATATTTCGTTACTTTCTGCAGAAGCATTCTCATTTCTGTTTTCTCTACTTCTACGTGGTCTTCTACTTCCTTTTGTATTTTCTGCTGTCTCTGTTGTAGTTCTTCTAGTACTATTTCTACTTGTACTTTCTCTCCTATTGTAATTTCTATGGCGTCCTTCTCTTCTCTTTACGCCAGTATCAGAAACATTGTTTTCAGTTCCAACGTTTCCATCTTTATTTAAATTCTCATCTGTCATTAAAAAAAATCTCCTTCTTTCATAGTCTTTATATGTTGTTACTCTCATACTTTTAACTTGATCCGTACATAAAATTTCTAAATTTATATATTTTATGGGAATACGAAAAATACATATATCTATTATCTCTTAGATATATTATTTTAAACATCCTATAAACCTACTATACAAAAAAATTCCGCCCTAACGTATAGCATATATAATAAAATCAAATCTCTTCTTTACCTTTTTCAGGTAACAACTGTTTACAATTATACCCTAAATTTAAGAAATTGTCAAATTTTACTTGACAACTCTTTTCTATTTTGATATTATATTAATTGCTTGTTAATAAGAATCTTAAATATCCTTATTAGTAGATAATTTAAAATGCAGGTATAGTTTAGTGGTAAAACATAACCTTGCCAAGGTTAAGTTACGGGTCCGATTCCCGTTACCTGCTCCATAAAATTTGTAATATGTAATTACAATAGCCTTCTAATATTATTGGAAGTCTATTTTTTTACCTACAAATTTTATTTTAAAACCACTTGCCAAACATGAAAATCTATGCTATACTAGTTAGGTATTGAATAAATACAGCGTATATTACCAATAAAAATAAATTTAACATTGCTTAAATTTATTTTAAATGAAGTCTGGTTTCTATTTTATTATTGGTAATATTTACACTTTTAAAGCATATATTATATTAATATGGCACCTTAGCCAAGTGGTAAGGCAGAAGTCTGCAAAACTTTCATCCTCAGTTCGATTCTGAGAGGTGCCTCCATAAAAGAAACGATAAAATGTTGAAATATCAATATTTTATCGTTTTTTATATCTTTAGGCTAAAAATAAAAATAATTTTTAATGTTTGCTTGAATTAATTACCAAAATAGTGTATAGTAAGTGTTATGGGAAATGAGAATAAGCAGATGTGGTTTGCCACCGTACATAGCAGAGTGAATCTCTGGGAAAGTGAGGTGGTGTTTATGGTAGATTTTTTATTATTCTTAATTATAGGATTTATGATTTCTTTAACTATAAACGTAGCCTTATTGACAGTTATATTTATAATGTGGACAAATAAGGAATAAAATAAACAAACACATCTGTTAACTTTGGCGAGTTAGATGTGTTTAATCTCTCGGCAAACCACGTTTGTGGTTTCCGTTTCCTATATTTATATTATACACATATTTTTATAGAAAGTCAAACATTTTATATAGAATTACTGTGTTTATACTATGCAAAAGGAGAATAACTATGATTATACTTTTAGATGCAATGGGTGGAGATAATGCACCCGACGCTAATATTAAAGGAGCTGTCGCAGCAATAAATCAAATTAATGCTGAACTATGGCTTATTGGAAAAGAAGAAGTAATTAAAGCAAAATTAAAAGAATTTTATAACAAAACAGCCGAGGAAATTTCTCCAAGACTAAAAATTTATAATGCTACAGAAACAATAGAAATGGAAGATACCCCTACACTTGCAATTAAACACAAGAAAGATTCTTCTATGGTTGTTGGTTTCAATCTTTTAAAAGAAGGAAAAGGTGACGTATTTATTTCAGCTGGCAACTCTGGTGCACTTCTTACAGGAGCTACTTTATTAGTTGGCAGAATTAAAGGTGTTGATAGACCTGCACTTGCTGGAATTCTTCCATCATATCATAAGAGATTGGTTTTGATGGATTGCGGTTCTAATACAAATTGTAAGCCTATTAATTTATTACAATTTGCACAAATGTCTACTATTTACATACGCGATGCCTTAGGAGTTGAAAATCCTGCAATAGGTCTTTTAAACATTGGTACAGAAGAGACTAAAGGAAATGAATTAGTACGTGAAAGCTACAATTTACTAAAAGAAAAATCACCAGAATTAGGAATTAATTTTGTAGGAAATGTTGAAGGAAGAGATGCATTCTCTGGAAAAATTGATGCAATTATAGCCGATGGATTTACTGGAAATATTTTCTTAAAAACTGTTGAAGGAATGGGAAAATTCATAAAAAAATCTTTAATCGAGAGCCTAAAGAAAAACTTCTTATCCATGTTAGGATCTGTTCCAGCACTCCCTTCACTTAATAGATTTAAGAAAATGATGGATTATAAAGAATACGGTGGTGCATTGTTCTTAGGAGTAAAGAAACCGGTTGTAAAAGCACACGGAAGCAGTGATGCCAAATTGTTTGAATTTACTGTAAAACAAGCAGAACAATTCGTAAATAATAAAACTGTAGAAAAATTAACTACAGAATTTGAAAAAATGTCAAAAGAAAAAATCGCCCAATAAGACGATTTTTTCTTTTTATAATCAATATATATTTTTTCTGTTACCAAAGTGCATATTTTCTATTTTGCTAGTGGTACATATCCGCCAGCACTTACAGCTTTCTTGCCTTCTTCTGTTTTTAGCCAATTCACCAATTTTCTTACATTGCTATTTTGTGCTTCGTCTTTTCTATATACCGCATACACAACCTTTGTTAATGGATAACTTATATTTGCTATTGTTTCATCTGTTGGTTTAACTCCATTAATAGCTAAAAATTTAACATTATCTTTTACGTATTGTTCTTTAGCATATAAATAAATTGAATATCCAATTGAATTTTTACTATTTGAATATGATGCTATTCCATCTATTAATCCAGACATAGAACCTATCATCAAATTAGTATTTTCAGGTTCTTTCATTTTTAAACCTTGCATTACCATTTTCTCCATAAGATTTTGACTTCCAGAGTTTGCCTCCCTTTGGTATGCAACTATTTCTTCGTTTTCCCCTCCAACATTACTCCAATTCGTAATTTCTCCTGTATATATTTTTTGTATTTGTTCTAGTGTCAACGAATCTACTTTATTCTCTTTATTTACTAAAAATACGAATCCATCAAGACCTATTCCAACCATCTCAAACTCAACATTATTATCTTCTGCAGATTTTAAAATATCGTCAGATGGTTCTGAAACAAATATTAAATCTTTTTCTTTGTTTATTAAGCTAGCATATACTTTTGCAGTTTTTCCATGTGTATTTTCATCTAAATATTTTTGAGCTTCCTCGTCCGAATAGTTTAAAACAGACTTTGTAATCTCTCCTATCATCGGAAGCATTGCTGTTGCGCCATCTACTTTAGGAAACTCACTTTCAGTCATAGTAAATTCACTAACAGTATTTGCTACATTATTATTTTTTGTACTTGAATTATCTATATTTGATATTTCATTATTTATAGGATTGGTAGTTTGTTTATTCATAAAGAATATGCAATACACTATCGCACACATAATAAAAATTATTATAAGTATAATTGGAATTATTACTCCAGCAATAGATTTTCTTTCATTCATAAATATATCCCCCTTAGTTATTTTTTCTCTTCATAATGTTTATTTCTAATATAATTAAACAAATTACAATCATTATTCCAATTATTGCTAACACAACAACATCTTTAGTAGTTATACTAAATGATTTCCTTTCTTCTCGTAAATTACTATTAATATCTTCTCCTGCATCGTTTTTTATAATTGCATAGTTTATTTCATTTTCAGCATCTGATTTTATTTTTTCATTTTTTAGTTCGTTTATTTTTATTAAGTTTTGTGCTGTATTATCAGCAATTGCTTCCTTTATAGATCCCAAACCATTAGATTTTCCAAACTTAAAAAACTCTATTACATATTTACCATCTTCTTGAATCCTACAGCCAACACATTGAGCTATAGTTGGTACAAGACATTTTTCGTTAATAATATCATTTGAAAATAGTTTAGTTGTAACATTATAAAATTGATCACTATAATAATTTTCATCTGTATATTCATCTTTTAATGTTACATACTGTTTAGCCACATTCTTTTGTCTTTCATTATAATAGCCTATCATAATAGGAATATAACCTTCTACAGTTTGCTGAACTTGTTTTCCTTTATCGTCAGTCGTAATATATGTATATGTTGTTTTAGCATTGTCATCAAAAATTACTTTTCTGATATATAAATCCGGGTTTATCATATTTATATATTCAATTTTTTCCTCTTCTGTTGCATCTATTTTTTCTCCAGTTATCCCAATACCAACATAAATAATTTTTTCCCCAGTCTCAGGTCTTTCTGACCAATTTGATTTATCTTTTGTTCTTAATATGTTCCATTCACTTGTTTCTATAGTATCCGTCTGCATATTTTCTTCCAATTCGCCTGAAACATTTTTCTTAATATATAATGTTTTGTTTTCTTCAGATTCCACATAATCTATACATATCTTTTTATCTTTGAGGTTATAAATTTCATTAGAACTATTCTCTATAATATAATCCTTCGTTAGAACATAATTCCAATCTTCCTCATTATAAAAAGTATAAAAAATAGATGTCTGTAAGTCACTTTCTCCATTTATTAATAACTGTCTATTTAATGTATATTCCATAATCGAGCTAACAACGTTTGAAGTTCCCGATATATTTTCGTTAATTTTTAATAAATCTTTAAATATATCTTCTGTACTAACTATTTTGATATTTTTATCCTTTAAGTAGTTTAAATTTTCAGTAGTATATTTATTATAATCTAAATAAATTCCATTATTTATCCAATTTTTTGCATTCTTTATTATAGCAATTTCATTATCAGAAAAACTATTTTCTCTTCCATATAGCAAATCTTTATATGTTTCTTTTTCTATAATCACATCTTGAGTTAAAGCGTTAACATTAAAATTATAATATTCAGCAATAATAGTATCATTTTCAAATTCATAGCATTGAGGGTAAATATTTTTTACAAGTGGAACATCTTCACTTGGCAATTTTATATTTATTTTAAACGCATTAATTTTTTTCCACTTAGATTTTTGTAAGCTATATTTTATTACTTTTGCCTCATTTAAATTATTGTTAGTTTGATATTTAGTAACAACCTTCTTAGCTTCCCCTGCGGGAATAGTTATATTAAAAATATAGTTTCCATTATATTTTCTAAAGTTATTTATATAAGTGTCATTGACATTCACACTTACATTACTAACTGAAATTCCTAAATCCTCGTCTTCTAGTTTAATTGCTGCCAAAGTATTTATACTTTCATTTGTGGTGTTCTTTATAATGATGGTATTTTCTACACTAGAATTTCCTACATCAATATTTACTTCGTTTAACAATACTTCTGTTCCAGTATAATTTTGTAAATTTAAAATCTCTCCGTAAAAATAAGTTACATCACTTTGCGAATACACATTATGTGTTAACCCACATAAAACTGCAAAAATTATGATAATATATACTAAAATTTTATTTTTCATTTGTCCTCCTCTATTTCCTTTGTATGATTCATATTTTATATTACCACAATTCAAAAGTCAAGATATAGAAATTGTTATATATTATACTATAATTCATATAGTCCAATATAACAATAACTATTTTTTACAAGTTACATGTCACTCATAAAATATTTCATTATATCAATTTAGCCCAAATAATTAGTTTGTACACGACTTTTTATTTACATTTATAATACGAAAAAACTAGGTGTTAAAATATCACCTAGTTTTTTCATTATATTTATTGAAACAATTATTGTAATTCTACAGTTGCTCCAACTTCAGCAAATTTAGCTTTTAATGCTTCTGCATCATCTTTAGAAACGTTCTCTTTTATTGTTTTTGGAGCTCCGTCAACTAAATCTTTAGCTTCTTTTAATCCTAATCCTGTTGCATCTCTAACAACTTTGATAACTTGGATTTTGTTGGCTCCAGCTTCCTTTAATACTACGTTGAATGAAGATTTTTCTTCAGCTGCTGCTGCTCCTGCTCCAGCTGCTGGTGCTGCAACTGCTGCTGCAGATACTCCATATTTTTCTTCTATTCCTTTAACTAATTCAGCAAGTTCTGCTACTGATAAAGCATCAATGCTCTCTAATAATTCATCTATTTTTGCCATTTTAAATTTCCTCCTTATATATTTTTTATTTTCTGAACTTTTCGTTCTCATTTTCACGGCAATGTGAATTTAATTTTTGATAAAGATTTTTATCAAATTTCTTTCTAAAATTAATTAGAAACAAGTATAACAAGGCAACCAAGTCAAAAATACCGGAAACGTACTATGTGTACGTTGAGGATTTTTTGATGCAGGTTAACGCAGTTAGACGACGTTTATAATTAATTTTAAGCGTTAGCTTTTTGGTCTTTAACCTGATCCAATGCAACTGCAAGTTTTGTAATATTTCCAAGCAATGCTCCAGCAAGTTTTGCAAGTAATTCTTGTCTTGATGGTAATTTTGCTAGTGTTATTATTTCTTCTGCAGTCATAACTTTACCTTCTATAACTCCACCCTTTATTTTGTAGAAGTCATGATCCTTTGTAAAGTTATATATTACTTTAGATGGTTCTAAGTAATCTTCGTTTCCAATTACTAATGCTACTGGTCCTTCTAAAGCTTCGTCTAATGCTGATTCTCCGTTTGCATCTAATGCTCTTTTTATAATGTTATTTTTTATAACTTTATATTCTGCATTTGCATTTCTTAAATCAGCTCTTAATTTTGTTACGTCTGTAACTGTAATTCCTCTGTAATCTGTTAATAATACAACTTTAGCATCTTTTAATACTTTTGCTAATTCGTCAACTTGTGCTTGTTTTTTTGCTATTGTTTTCTCATTTGCCATTTTATAATTCACCTCCTAAAAGTAAAATCCAATCCGTATAGCATCTCGAGGCTATAAGAATTGGATTTATTTCCGCTCTTATGCCTCGGTAGGTCTTACTTTATGCCTACTGTCTTTGGCTATATTTCATAAATTATTTTTGGTCAATATACATACTTGGACCCATTGTTGTAGATATTGCTACACTCTTTATATATTGTCCTTTTGCAGCAGCTGGTTTAGCTTTGATTATAGCGTTTATAATAACGTCATAGTTTTCAGCTAATTTTTCTGCTCCAAAAGATACTTTACCAAATCCTAAGTGAATTATATTACTCTTATCAAGTCTATATTCAACTTTTCCTGATTTGATTTCTTTGATTGCTTTTGTAACATCCATTGTTACAGTTCCTGATTTAGGGTTTGGCATTAATCCTTTTGGTCCTAATACCTTTCCTAATCTTCCTACAACACCCATCATATCTGGAGTTGCAACGATTACATCATAATCAAACCAATTTTCTTTTTCTATTTTTGGTATTAATTCTTCTGCTCCTACGAAGTCTGCTCCTGCTTTTAAAGCTTCGTCAGCCTTTGGTCCTTTAGCAAATACTAAAACTCTTTGTGTTTTACCTGTTCCATTTGGAAGTACTGTTGTACCTCTAACTTGTTGGTCAGCATGTTTTGAGTCAACACCTAATTTAACATGTAATTCAACTGTTTCGTCAAATTTAGCCTTTGGCATTTTTTCAATAAGTTCTAGTGCTTCTTTTGCAGAATAAAGTTTTGTTCTATCTACTAATTTTGCACTTTCTGCGTATCTTTTTCCTTGTGCCATTTTCTTTCCTCCTTTTGGTAATTTCGAATATTTTAAATATTCTCCCAATTTTTATTTTATATTTCTATAAAACTAGTCTGCTACTACTACACCCATAGAACGAGCTGTTCCTTTTACCATACTCATAGCTGCCTCTAATGATGCTGCGTTTAAGTCTGGCATTTTTTGTTTAGCAATCTCTTCTACTTGTGCCATTGTTATAGTTGCAACTTTTTCTCTGTTTGGCTTTCCTGAAGCCTTTTCAATTTTAGCAGCTTTCTTTATTAATACTGCCATTGGTGGTTCCTTTGTTATGAAAGTATAAGTTTTATCTTTGTATACTGTTATAACAACTGGGATAATTAATCCAGCTTGTTTTGCTGTTCTATCATTGAATTCTTTAACGAATTGCATGATGTTAACACCACTTCCACCTAGAGCTGGTCCTACTGGTGGAGCTGGTGTAGCTTTACCTGCAGGTATTTGTAACTTAATTATTGTTGAGATTTCTTTCTCTGCCATTTTTTGCACCTCCTTTTAGAATGTATATTAACAAAATAATTTATTAAAATGAATTTAAAATAATTTAAATTCTGTTTTAAACTTTTTTATTTGACTTTTTGTACTTGAGATAATTCCAAGTCGACTGGAGTTTCTCTTCCAAACATTGAAATCAATACTTTAACTTTATGTTTTTCCTTGTTTATTTCTTGTACAACGCCAACATAGTCTTTAAATGGTCCATCGATTATTTCTATTGAATCATTTACATCATAATCTACATTTATTTCTGATATTTCAAATCCCATCTTTCTGATTTCATCATCAGTAAGTGGAATTGGGTCTGTTCCAGAACCAACAAAACCTGTAACACCTCTAGTATTTCTTACAATGTACCAAGTTTGTTCTGTAACAATCATTTTAATCAAAACATATCCAGGGAAGACTTTTTTTAAGTTGGTTTTTCTTTTTCCATCTTTTATTTCTATTTGTTCTTCCATAGGCACAACAATATCAAAGAAATATTCTTCCATTTCTTGATTTTTTACCTTTTGTTCAAGATCTGCTTTTACTTTATTTTCATATCCAGAATATGTATGAATTACATACCACTTTGGTTCTAAGTCTACTTTTTCTTGAGACATGTTCTAGCCTCCTTCATAAAATTATTCAGCATTATCTGAATTATCTGTATTTTCTTCACTTGAAGTATCTTCACTTACTGTTTCAGATTCCTCATTTGAACCTTCTGCTTCACTATTTGTATTTTCTGCATTAGATTCTGTATTTGAATTATCTACAGTGTTTTGGTCAGCTTCTTCATTTTGTGAAGATTGAACAATAGTCTTTAATTTTTCAACTCCAAAAGTATTAATCTTTTCAAAGCAAAGATCTAATAGAAATACTATTACTCCAACTATTAAAACAGAAGCAATAACTGCTAATGTATTATTTAACAATTGCTTTGGAGTAGGCCAAATTACTTTTTTAAGTTCAGCTTTAACATCTTTAAAAAAATGTCTCTTATCTTTATTGCTGGCTTTTTTGTTAGTATTGTCCTTCATCTTTTTTTCTTTCTTTTTTGCTTCTTTAGCCATTGTCTTTCCCCCTTAAGGATTTTTATTTTGTTTCCTTATGTGTAGTACGTTTATGACAGAATTTGCAGTACTTTGTTATTTCTAATCTTTCTGTATTGTTCTTCTTATTTTTTTCTGTCATGTATGTTCTTCTTTTACATTCTGTACATTCCAATGTTATTGGTTCTCTTGCTCCCTTTGCAGCCATTTTATACACCTCCAGCCATTATTTAGCTTTATTATAATTCATATAAGCGTATGCTTTCCACATACGCTTAATTATTTTACCATGATTTCACTTATATGTCAATTGTTTCAAGCTATTTTTTCTTCTTTTTTATAAATTTTTTTCATTGACTTTTATATAAGCAAGTGATAGAATACAAGAATCGTTAAACCATCCAAAAAGGAGGTATGTATATGATGACGATGGCTGAGAAGAAGGTCCGGGAACAATTAGACCGGGTATTCACTCAAAACGGCGAGGTTAAGGCATGCGGCCGAGCCGAATGCCGCAAAGCAATTCAGGCTGCGTCCGAATTTTATCCTGGAGTTAATTTCGGAAATATCGAGACAGGGGTCATGGATCTTAAGGCTTTTCAGGACTATTTCTTCAGTGATAAAGCACTGAGAAAACAGCTTCTTGAGGTCTTCACTACCCAAGGAGTCCTGCTTCCTATCAAGCGCAGGGAATGTTCCAAGCTGATCCGCATGGCTCAATACTTCTATCCGGAGCACGACTTCGGCAAAGAAGAACTTGGCTGCGTAAAGCTGGATTCCTTCCACAAGGTGTTTTTCTATTATATTGGCTAACGCCTAGCCTGCAAAGGTTGTAACCTCGCACAAGGCTCCCGCTCACTGAGCGGGAGCCTCTATTTTATGCTATTTGCCTCTTCTATGATAATTTTTCATATTACTCTTTTGAACACTTTTTTTCTTTTGTACTGAATATCCGAATTTGCCAATTTTCTTATTTAAAGGATAATATCCTCCATTTGCATATGCAATCAAATCACATTTACTTATATCAAAAGCACCTCTATCGTCTATATATTTATCATCTGCATCAATAGCAACAATTTCAGCCACGAACATATCATGACTGCCTAATGGAACTATTTCTTTAACTTTACATTCCACAGATACAGGGCTTTCCTTAATCAAAGGTGCCTTTATTACATTGGCAATTTCCTTAGTTAATTTCATTTCTCTAAATTTATCAACATCTCGACCACTTTTTACACCACACCAATCAGTTGCATATGCAAGTTGTTTAGTAGTTAAATTTATTGCAAATTCGCCATTTTCTTTAATTATATCATGCGAATATCTCTCTGGTCTTACAGAAATATAGCACATTGCGGGATTTGTATTTAAAATTCCTGTCCACGCAACAGTAATTATATTTGACTCTTCCATTGTTCCGCATGAAACCATAACAGCAGGAATTGGATATATAAAGGTTCCACCCTTCCATTGAACTTTTGACATTTATAATACTTCCTTATATTTTCTATTTAGATTTTTTACGGTTTTATCTATAAACCATCATTTTCAAAATCAACCGTCTCTATCTTCCATCATTGCCATTCTTACTTTGCTGATTGTTTTCTTTTTGATTATCTTTTATTTGTTTTCCATCATGTGAGCTTATTTTGGATTCTTCCTCTATTCTTTTCAAATGTTCTTGCCACTTTTGACATATAGAAATATCATCAACATTAAAATCAACATTTCCGTTTGAATTAAGTATTCCTATATAGGCTGACAAATACTTCATTCCCATATCAATATTACAGTCTGACAATAATTCATTCACTATCATTTTACTATATTCGGGATCATCTTGTAATCTTGCATAATCTATATTCGAAAACACACTGTACTCAACAACTTCACCATCCTGTTTTTGTTTGATAACCTTATATTCTTTTACTTCATTTTCATTAGGAATAATAAATGATCCGTATTCTATAGTTCCAACATGAGATAAACTTATGTTTCTATAATTTTTTTCATTATAATCATAAAAATTAAAAATCCAGGGCTGTTTTCTATCTAATTTAGAAGCTTTTCCAATATCTGATGCTTTTTCTTTTGCACATTGTGCTAATTGGATATATTCACTTTTCCTTTCGGCTTCATTTAAACTCAAATTATATTGTTCTCTATCATTTACCGATTTAATTTTAGAATAGGCCCAATCATACTTTTTCATTCTTAATAATGTTTCCATGAGTTCTTCCAGTGATTTTGTATCTGTTTGCTTCATTGCAAGCACATAAGCTGAATATGTATTTTCTGCAATTTTACTGTTTAGTCCATATGTTTCTAATGAACTAACCCCAATAGTTTGATATGCATTTTTTCCATTTTGTCTATTAGCGGAATCAACAGAAATAAGTTCATCATCAATATTAGTTTTATCTGTTAAGTTATATGCTTTTCTTTTCTCTGCATCTATAATTTTCATATATGAAACTATAACTCTAACAGTAGCAGAAACGCCATCTCCTATCTTTTTTACTTTTTCCTCAGTACTAATATCATTGCTATTTATAATTTGATTTATTTGTTCTATACTTGATAGCACAATTGTTTTTACTTTATTCATTATTTTTTCATTTGCAGAACTTTCATCCATTTCATTATCTATATGTGACATTATTCCTAAAATTTGATATGCATTCATTTAAAGTATTAATCTCCTTTTATAATCTTTCATTAATATTTACATATATATTTCATAAAGCTATAAATTGCTTAATAGAAATTTATAAAAAATAGTTGTAATATATGTAATTTAAAATTGCACATATTACAACTATTTTACCACAAATCTATATATAATGTCAAAAAATTGCATAAAAAAAACTGGCGACAACCTATCTTTCCAGCAAGGTAACTCGCAGGTATTGTCGGCACTTGAGAGCTTGACTTCTGTGTTCGGAATGGGAACAGGTATTTCCTCTCAGTAATAATCACCAGAAAAGTTTTGTATACTTTACTAAATAAAGCACACTCAAAAATACATAGAAGAATTTATTCGTAAACCTCTTTTAATATTAGTGGTTAAGCCCTCGATTTATTAGTATTGGTCAGCTCAATGTATCACTACACTTACACCTCCAACCTATCAACCACATAGTCTTTATGGAATCTTACTACCTTACGATATGAGATATCTTATC
>ENA-ORKV01000171-ORKV01000171.1-human-gut-metagenome-genome-assembly--contig:-NODE-171-length-89015-cov-8.218107_pt1 | contig 89015 bp, 87 predicted proteins | sample MGYA00243058_ERZ508805 | MGnify/ENA primary metagenome ERZ508805 (study PRJEB26277, sample SAMN04329770) | human gut metagenome | biome: human-associated habitat | host: Homo sapiens | place: USA...
GCTTTTAGTAAAATCAGGCAGGATGAACAAGGAATTAAACATGCTTTATAAAGTTTTATAAAGTTTTGGCAACGGTGAGGACTAATGAAAGGAATAAAAAAATTAATTTCAACTATTCTATTAAGCACTTTATCCCTTTCTCTTATGGTAGGATGTGGCTCATCTAAAGAGAATAATAAAACAGTTACTGTTTTTAACTGTGGAGATTATATAGATGAAGATTTAATAGATAAATTTGAAAAAGAAACAGGATATACTGTAAATTATTCAACTTATGATACTAACGAAACAATGTATTCAAAATTAAAATCTGGAAGTAATAAATATGACATTGTTTTCCCTTCTGATTATATGATTGAAAAAATGATTAAAGAAGATATGGTAGAGAAAATTAATTTTGATAATATACCTAACTATAAGTACATTGATGAAAAATTTAAAAACTTAGATTATGACCCTAACAATGAATATTCTGTACCTTATATGTGGGGAACTATAGGTATTATTTATAATCCTGAAGTTGTTGATGAACCTGTAACTAGCTGGGATATTCTTTGGGATGAAAAATATGCTGATGAAATAATAATGTTTGACTCTGTTCGTGATACTATGAGTATTGCCTTAAAAAAATTAGGTTATTCTATGAATTCAACAGACCCAAAAGAAATTGATGAAGCTGCAAATCTACTTTTAAAACAAAAACCTATAGTGAAAAACTGGTTTGTAGACCAAGTTAAAGATGTTATGATAGCTGACGAAGCAGCTATGGCAACAGTATGGTCAGGAGATGCTGCTTATATAATAAGTGAAAATGATAAATTAGTTTATTCTGTTCCTGATGAAGGGTCAAATAAATGGTTTGATGCTATGGTAATCCCTAAAGGAGCCCCAAACAAAGAAGGTGCAGAAGCCTTTATAAACTTTTTAACAGACCCAGATAACTCTAAACAAAATGTAGATTACATAGAATACTATACCCCTAACTGGAAAACCTATGAAATGCTAGATGATGAAGTTAAAGAAAGCTATCCTAGTGATGAGCTTTTAGATAAATGTGAAGTCTTTAGAGACCTAGATAGAGATGTTTTAAAGTTATACTATGATGCATGGATAAAAATAAAAAGCAAATAAAATTGCTTTAAACAATAAACTACCATATATACTTAATAAGTTTAATGTTGTTTATTAAACTATTTGTTTCCTTATTTTATGAAAGGTTGACTTCCTGCAAATAACATAAGGAAACAAATAGTTTTGAACCAAGCTAAAAAGTATATATTGGTAGCTTTTTTAATTATCTAAATATGAATCTAAAAATTCAGGGAACCACATTGATATTTCTCTTTTTGCATTTTCTACTGAATCTGAACCATGTACTGTATTTTCTGTTTTATCTTTAGCATATTTATGTCTTATTGTGCCCTCTTTAGCATCTTTAGGGTCTGTTGCACCATTTATCCCTCTAACTTTATTTACTGCATCTTCTCCTTCTAGTATTAATGCTACTAATGGACTTCTTGATATAAAATCTACAAGTTCTCCATAAAAAGGTTTATCTTTTAAATCTATATAGTGTTGTCTTGCAAATTCTTTGTTTATTTTTATCATTTTAAGAGCCTTAATCTTAAGACCTGCTTTTTCATAATAATATAAAATTTCTCCTATATGGTTATTTTCTACTCCATCTGGTTTTACTAATGCTAATGTCTTTTCCATAATTAATCCCTCGCTTTACACAATTGTTTATTAGATTATAACAAATTTTCTGAAAATTGTAAACATTTTTTCTTCTATGTTATAATATTTATATTAATTTATATGCTAATAAAATAAAAAATATGTTATAGGGAGATGATATTTATGATACGTTACTATATTGTTGTAAGGGGTAGAGTTCAAGGGGTTGGATTTAGATTCTTTACCATTAATATTGCCTCTAAATATAACCTTACAGGAAGTGTAAGAAACATGGATAATGGTATGGTAGAAATTGAAGTACAAGGAGAAAAAAATACTATAGATAATTTTATTTCAGAAATAAAAAAAGGAAATTATTTTATACGTGTTGATGATATATCCATTAAAGCAATAAATTTAAAACCAAAAGAAAAATCCTTTCAACTAAAATATTAGATAAAATTTTTATACTTTCCAATACATAAAAAAAGAGTTGTTATATTAAAGTTTAATATAACAACTCTTTTTGAAATTATTCTACTGATAATTCTACTGATTCTTCTTTATCTAGATTTTCAAAAAACTCTTCTGTTTCTTGTATTACAACTTTTCTAAGGCCTATTAATCCAACTAAGTTAGGTAAAGCCATAAGTCCATTAACTATATCTGCAATTACAAATATTAAATCTAATGAAAGGAATGGTCCTATAGCAATTAATGCTATAAATATAATCTTGTATGGTAATATAGCCTTTATACCTGCTAAATATTGCATACATTTTTCACCATAATAATTCCAACCAAGTATTGTAGTAAATGCAAAGAATACAAGTCCTATATTTACTATGTACTTACCTAAAAAGCTTATAGCTGTTGGTAAACCTGTTGTAAAAGCTGTAGTTGTTAATGCTGCACCTTCAAAACTTTCATTAAAAGTACCAGTTATAACTATTGCAAGTCCTGTCATTGTGCAAATTACTATAGTATCAAAAAAAGTACCAGTCATAGAAATAAGACCTTGTCTTACTGCTGAATTTGTTTTAGCTGCTGCTGCTGCTATTGGAGCACTTCCAAGACCTGCTTCATTTGAGAACACTCCTCTTCCAACACCTTTTTGTATTGCTAGTTGAATAGTAATACCTGCTGCTCCTCCTAAAGCTGATTTAGGATTAAATGCACTTTTAAATATAAGTGATATTGCACTTGGAATTGCAGGAATGTTACATAATAAAACAATTAATGCTCCAACAATATATAAAACTGCCATAAAAGGAACTACTGATTCTGAAACCTTTGAAATTCTTTTTATACCACCTAAAGTTACTAAAGCTACTATTACAGTTATTACTATTGCAGTAATCCATAATGGAACATTAAAAGTTTCTTTTAATCCTGAAGCTATAGAATTAACTTGTGCAAAGGTTCCAATTCCTAAAAAAGCTACTCCAACCCCTAAAACTGCAAAGATTTTTGCAAGCCATTTTAGTCCTAAACCTTTTTCTATGTAATACATTGGCCCTCCAGCCATTTCTCCATTTTCATCTTTTACTCTATATTTTATAGCAAGAACTCCTTCTGCATATTTTGTAGCCATACCAAAGAAAGCTGCAAGCCACATCCATAATAATGCACCAGGTCCTCCTACCTTTATAGCTGTACCAACACCTACTATGTTCCCGGTTCCTATTGTTGCTGACAAAGCTGTACATAATGCTCCAAAACTAGAAACATCACCATGTGCCTCTTCATCATTAGCTTCTTCATCTTTACCAAACACATACTTTAAAGCTAATGGTAACTTAAACACTTGAAGTAATTTTAATCTTATTGTTAAGTAAATTCCTGTACCCACTAATAATATTAACAGTGGTGGCCCCCAAACAATATTATTAATACTTTCTAAAATTCCTTTCATAATAAAAAAGCCCCCTTTTTCAATTTTAGAGAGATTCTTTTTTATCCCTCTGTCCTTTTACCTGAAAGTTTCGACTTAAAATCTTGCTCCTTCGGTGCTCAATTTAATGAGTCTCTCCAAAGTTTCGTCCAATAACGGTCCTTTTACCTGAAAGCTTTTACCTCTTCGGTGAATAAATAAACTATTTCTCTCCCGCTATTTTCATCCGAATATTCTCTTGTTACAGTTGATATTATATACGTGTTATTTAATAAAATCAACATGTTTCATGAACATTTGTATTTCTATCATGGATTTTATACCTATTTTAAACATATTTCAAGTATTAAAAGAAGCTTTTTTATACTTTTCTTATTTTAAGAAATTTCCTATTTCTAATGCTTTTTTTAAATTTCCTGCAACTTTAAGCTTTCCTAAAGAAAATGCTTGTACTGGATTTAGTTTTCCCTCTGCTATATCAAAAAATACCTTTGCAGGTGCAATAAAAATTGCATCTCTATCATAATATTCATAAGGCTCTACATATAATTTTCCATCTTTAATTTCAACATAAAAAATACCTTCCCCTTCTCCTATTATATTAAATTGAAAAGCATAATGTTCTTTTACTTTACTTACATCTGCCTTGGAAAATGTTTTCTTTAATCTATTAAAGATTTCTTCGTAACTCATTTATAATCCTCCTTAAAAGTCAAATCATTTTCTAGTAATATATCTGCAACCTTTGGGTCATACTCACATAATTTTTTTGTGGTTATTTTTAAACTTACTACTGTATCTTTTATTTTATTTTCAATAAATATTTTATATTTTTGTATTAATTCTCTCCTTTGTTCAATAGTTTTATCCCCTTGAAGATATAATGTTATATATTCATGTATTTTTGTAATTGGCATATCAATATTTCTTAAAGATATAATCATATTTATCCAATCAATATCTTCATCAGTATATCTTCTTATTCCATTTTTTTCTCTTTTTAAATAAGGTATTAATCCTTCTTTATCATAATACCTTAAAGTGTATTGTGAAATATTTAATTTTTCTGCTACTTCTTTTATTGTATACCCCATACTATCCTCCATGAAACAATTATACTACTTACAGTATACTCTAAGTCAATAGGTTTCATACAAATTTAAACAATTTATATATATTTTTCATAATAGTTTAATCTGATTATATTTTAAAAATAATTTTTATAAAATAAAAGAAACCTTAAGTTATTTATACGCTTAAGATTTCTTTTATATTTATAATTTATTTATATAATCTATTTAATGCACTAAATACAGCTTTTATTGATGCTAAAGTAATATTACTATTTACTCCAACTCCAAAAGTTTCTTTATTATTATCATTTCTCTTCATATAAACATAAGCTGCTGCTTTTGCCTCAGAACCCTTGCCTAAAGAATGTTCTGTATAATCTATAATTGTTGTATCAACTAATTTTGAATCTGTTAAAGCTTTCTTTAATGAATCTATTGGACCATTTCCTATACCAACTAATTCCATTTCTTTTCCCTTATATTCTAACTTTACAGTAACCTTTGTATCTGCACTTGGGTCTGTACTTTCTGGCATATCAGAAACATTGCATTTTATTAATTTAAATGGTCCTTCTACTTCAAGATATTCTTCAGTAAATTTCTCCATAATTAATTGAGGAGCAATTTCTCCTTTTTTCTCAGAAATTTTTTGTATTACATCTGCAAATTCTTTATGCATAGCCTTTGGCATTTTATATCCAAAATACTTATCCATTACAAAGGCAACTCCACCTTTTCCTGATTGACTGTTTATTCTAACTAAAGCTTCATATTCTCTTCCTAAGTCACTTGGGTCTACTGGTAGATAAGGAACTTCCCAATATTTATCTTCTCTCTCTTTATATTTATTCATTCCTTTGTTAATAGCATCTTGATGTGAACCTGAGAATGCTGTAAATACTAATTCTCCTGCATATGGATGTCTTATATGAACTGGAATCTTACAACATCTTTCATAAACATCAATAATTTCTTGAATATTTTCTAATTCTAATTCTGGATTAACTCCTTGAGAGAACATATTATATGCTATATTTAAAACATCAACATTTCCTGTTCTTTCACCATTTCCAAATAAAGTTCCTTCAACTCTATCAGCTCCAGCAAGTAATGCTAATTCTGCTGCTGCTACTGCTGTACCTCTATCATTATGAGGGTGAACACTTACTATTACTCTCTCTCTATCTTTAAAGTGTGTACACATCCATTCTATTTGGTCTGCAAAAACATTTGGAGTATCCATTTCAACAGTAGAAGGAAGATTTATTATTACTTTTTTATCCTTAGAAGCTCCCCAAGCATCACATACTGCATCACATACTTCTAATGCATAATCAACTTCTGTTCCTGTAAAGCTTTCTGGAGAATATTCTAAAATAATTTCTCCTGGAAAATCTTTAACATATTCTTTAACTAAGTTTGTTCCATCTACAGCTATCTTCTTTATTTCTTCCTTACTCATATTAAATACAACATCTCTTTGAAGAATTGAAGTTGAGTTATATATATGAACAATAGCTTTTTTTACATCCTTTAATGCTTCAAAAGTTCTTTTTATTAAATGAGGTCTTGCTTGTGTTAAAACTTGAACTATAACATCATCTGGAATTAAATTATTATCAACTAAAGTTCTTAAAAAATCATATTCTATTTGTGATGCTGATGGAAATCCTATTTCTATTTCCTTAAATCCTAATTTTACTAAAAGATTAAACATTTCTAATTTTTCTTCAACAGTCATTGGATTAACTAATGCTTGATTACCATCTCTTAAATCTACTGAACACCATATAGGAGCCTTTGTTATAGTCTTATTTGGCCATGTTCTTTCCTTAAAATTTATTGTTTCAAATCTTTTATATTTTTTATAATTTAACATTGGATATGTCCCCCTTAAATACTGCATTTTTATAGTAATTTATATTTTTAATAGCTAGACTATTTCAGCTTATATATTACTCCATAAAGTTTTACTATAACTATTACCTTTTTGTCTACTATACTAATCCCATCTCCATCACCTCTATAATTAAAACAAAAAACCACGTAAACCTCCTTAACATTGGAGCGTTTACGCGGTACCATCCAAATTTATACTTAATTAAAATAACGACATTTATTATGCCGGAAAGATTTCTATTCTTTCAGCTCATGAGCAAGTTCAAAAGTGAACATCTGCGGGTTCTCAGCAAAATCCCAACTCTCTATAAGACTTCTTTCTCTTTACTACTCTCAATCATTGCTTTTAAATATCCATTTATAATTGACGATAATTAATATTTTTATTATAAATTAGTATTAATATATACCGATTTATAATTGATGATACTATAACTTAAATTTTTTGTCAATATATGTTTTAGTAAAATTTAATATATAAGCATAAAAATTTATTTTTTACCTTATTAATTGTATTCATAACATTATAAGAAAATTATTCTTTTTTTTAATTTAATATTCTATAATAAAAATAAATTAGACTTACTATAATATTCATAAAATTTAAAATTAATATAAGGAGGAAATAAAAAAATGGATATTTGTTCTATAATAAATGAAATGATTTCTTATTATAAAGGTGATGTAAAAAGAATTAATCACTTTTTAAAGGTTTATTCTTTTTCAAAAACAATAGGTGAACTTGAAAAATTAGATAAAGATACCCAATTTATATTAGAAGTAGCTGCTGCTATGCATGATATAGGTATTAAAGTTTCAGAGGAAAAATATAATTCATCTGCTGGAAAATATCAAGAATTAGAAGGCCCTATTGTTGCTAAAGAAATGCTTACAAAATTAAATTTTTCAAAGGATATAATTGATAGAGTTTGCTTTCTTATAGGACATCATCATACCTATTCAAATATTGAAGGTATAGATTATCAAATACTTGTTGAAGCTGACTTTTTAGTTAATATTTTTGAAGATGAAATTAATAAAGACTCTATAAAATCTATAAAAGAAAAAATATTTAAAACAAAAAGTGGAATTAAAATTCTTAATGACTTATATATTTAAAATTTTTAACACATATTATAAAAATCCTCATAAGAACTATAAAAGTTCCTATGAGGATTAAAAAAGTAATTTTTTATATTAAATCATGCTTCTTTAAAGCATTTTTTAATGTTTCTAAATTTTTTTCTGTCATTTCACTTAATGGCATTCTTAACTTTCCTACATTATAACCCATAAGTCTTAGAGCAGTCTTTACTGGAATTGGATTTACTTCTACAAATAAAGCATTTATTAAGTCACAAAGCTTTATTTGAAGTTCTCCACTTTCTTTTACTTTTCCTTCAAAGTATAACTTACATATATCACTTGTTTCTTTTGGCATTACATTTGATAATACTGATATTACTCCAGCTCCTCCAAGAGATAATATTGGAACTATTTGATCATCATTTCCTGAATATATAGCTAAATCATCTCCACATAATGCTCTTGTTTTAAGAAGAGTAGATAAATCTCCACTTGCTTCCTTTGCTGCTACAATATTCTTATGCTTTGATAAAGCTAAATAAGTTTCAGGTGCTATATTAACTCCTGTTCTTGATGGTACATTATAAAGTATTATTGGAATATTTACTCTATCTGCTATATAAGTATAATGCTCAATTAATCCTTTTTGAGTGGCTTTATTATAATATGGAGTAACTATTAAAAGCCCATCAACTCCAACACTTTCAGCATATTGTGATAATTGGACTGCATATTCTGTATCATTAGAGCCTGTTCCTGCAATTACTGGTATTCTCTTATTTACATATTCTACTGTATGTTTTATTGCTTTTTTATGTTCTTCATCTGATAAAGTTGATGATTCACCTGTTGTTCCTGTTATTACTATAGCATTTGTTCCATTTTCAATGTTAAAATCTATAAGTCTATTTAATTCTTCATAATCTATTTCATTATTATCTTTAAATGGTGTTACCATTGCTACTGCTGCACCTTTAAAAATTAAATCTTTCATATTTTATTCCCCCTTGTTAGTTTTATTTTAAAGTCTTATTTTATAACTTACTTATTATTATATTCTATTTATTTAATATTTCAAAGTAGAAAATAAACATTTTAAATACTATTTACTTCTTTAAGATTTTTAATAACCTATTATATTTAAATAAAAAATCCCTCCTTTAAGTTGGAGAGATACCATATCTTTTGTGTTAAAAATATTTTTTATTTTAAATAATTATTTTTAATCTTAGTAGAAATTCCTTCTAAAATTATTGCACATATTAGTATACCTATTGTTATAAATCCTACTTCTCTAACATTAAAATAAAAATTACTTGCCATAAATAATTCAAAGCCAATTCCTCCAGCACCAGCTGCTGCCCCCATAGCAACTCCATTTGTAAAGTTAATTTCAAATCTCATAAATGTCCATACTAATAAATATCTTAAAGAAGATGGAAGTACAGCTTGAAATACTATTTGCCACCAATTAGCTCCACTTGCTTTTAGTGCTTCAATTATTCCTTCATCTAATTCTTCAAAAGCCTCAGAATAAGCCTTTATTAAATACCCAACTGTATGAAAGGTCATACCTATTATTGCAGCTTCACTTCCAAGACCTGCTGTTACTGCAAAAATAAGTACCCATAATACTGTTGGTACTGCTCTTATAAAAGCTACAAATCCTTTTATTATGTTAGATACAATATTATTAGATAAATTTTTTGCTGCAAATAAGCCTAAAAACAATGCTATAAAAGCTCCAATTAAAGTGGTTAAAAAGGCTAAAGATAAGGTTACTCCTATTTGTTTTAAAGCCTGAAGAAAAGTAAAATGAGTAAGACTTGCTTCAAAAAACATGGTTTTCACATTTGTTAAAGTTTCTTTAAAAGCTTCTAATAAGTTAATTCCTTTATAGTCAAAAGTTAAAAATCCTAAAACAGTTAATATAACAAGTATTCCTAATGTTAGTTTTATAAAAATTTGTGAAGTACTTTTTGATTTTATTTTTATTTTCCCTAAATTATCTCTTTTTATGTTTTCCTCTAAAGGTTGTGATGTTATTTCCATTAAAGAATGACCCTCCTTACAGAATTTGATATAAATTCTATTATAAATACAGCTATTATAATTGATATAACAACTAAACTAGCTACGGCATAATTCATATTTTTATAATACAAATCAAATATAAAACCAATTCCTGTTCCTGTAAGAATTCCTATTAATGTTGAGCTTCTTATATTTGTTTCTATCATATATAATATCCAACTTATCATTTGTGTAAGACTTGAAGGTATTATAGCTTGAAATACTATTTGTGTCTTTGATGCTCCAGTAGCTTCTAAAGCTTCTACAGCCTCATTACTTGCTTCATCTATTGTTTCTATAAATGCTCTTGTAAGAACTCCAAAAGATACAAAAAATAATGCAAAGTACCCTGTTAAAATATTTTGTCCAAAGGATAATAAAAATATCATTGCCCAAACTGCATCAGGAATGTTTCTTGAAATAGAAGCTATAAGTCTACTAAGAGTGCTTATTATTCCATTTATTCTTGTAGCTCTTGAACCCATAACTCCAAAAAATAAAGCAAATATTGCTGCTGTAGTTGTTGCAACTATTGATAAAAGAATTGTTTCTATTAATTTTGATACTATATCTGGCATCTTATTAAAAGCCTCTTTAGTAGGAATAAATTCAGTAAATAACCATCCTATAGCTTTAGGTACAGAAGCTATTCCTTCAATGGTACTAAATTCTACAATCTTACTACATATCATAGATAATATAATTATAAAAACTCCAACTAATAATATTTTATTGTTTTTCTTTTTAAATGTATCTACTTTCATTATTCCACCTCTAGTCTGTTATAAGACTGCCTTCATCTGAACCATATATTTCATGTATTTTTTCTTTTGTAAGCTCTGAAGGTTTTCCATTAAATATAGTTTTTCCCCCATTTATCCCTATAATTCTATCAGAATACTTCATTGCAACATCCACTTGATGAAGATTTAAAAGACAAGTTATTCCTAAATCTTTATTTATTGTTTTTAAATGGTCCATTATTATTTTTGATGCATTAGGGTCAAGAGAAGCTATAGGCTCATCACATAATACTAATTTAGGATTTTGAATTAAGGCCCTTGCTATTCCAACTCTTTGTTTTTGACCTCCACTTAATTGGTCACATCTTTTATAAGCTTGTTCTTCAAGTCCAAGCATAGAAAGAACTTTAAATGCATTTTTCTTTTCTTCTTCTGTATATATTCCTATTACTCCTTGTAGGGTAGACTTATATCCAAGCCTACCATGAAGTACATTTTCTATTACACTTAACCTTTCAACCAAATTATAATGTTGAAAAATCATTCCTATTTTTGTTCTAAGAATTCTAAGTTCCTTTTTATTTACATTATTAACTTCCACATCATCAAATATAATTTTTCCTTCAGTTGAATCTATCATTTTATTTATACATCTTAATAAAGTAGATTTTCCTGCTCCAGATGGTCCTATTATTGAAATAAACTCACCCTTATTTATTGAAAAACTTATATTTGATAATGCTTTAGTTCCACCTTTATATTCCTTACTTAAATTATCTATCTTTAATAGTTCCATCTCTTTAAAACCCCTTCTAATTTATTTAGATAATTCTCTTATTGGATCAAACCACTTATCATCAACTGCTAAGAATTTTTCATCAGCTTCTTTTTTAAAGAATCCTTTAGTATTTTCATCTGATTTAGGTACAAATATCTTTGTATTATTTGTTACTTCATCTGATGTAAATGCTTCTATAATTTTTTTCTTATCTTCATCACTTATAACTTCTGTATTTACAACAAATGGTGAATTTAAAACTGGAGTACTTGCTATAGCAACAAATTCTTTTCCCTTTAATGTGTTAAATGGTTCAGTTGCATCATCTTTAACTTTATATGTAGTACCAACTCCATTAAATTCTCCATCTTGTGCATCAACATAATTAACTAAAACAGTATCACAAAAAGCTGCTACATCTGATTTGTTTGTTAATAAGTTTACTGCTGAACCTTGATGTGAACCACCATACATAACTTCTGAGAAAAATTTATCACTTCCACCTTCCATTAAATCATCTGCTGTTAAGTTCTTCCATTTATCTTCACTAGAAAAATGTGAAACTATTGAAGAAGTAGGAACTTTAAATCCTGAAGTTGAACTATTTGATACAAAAGACATTTTCTTTCCTTGTATATTATCTATTTCATAACTTCCATCCTTTTTATATTGGTCTGCATTTTCTTTAATTACTGCAAGCCAGCTATAATATTTAGCATCATCTAATGTTCCTGAAGCTCCACTATTAACTACAAGAGGTAATACTTTTTCATTTTTTGTATGAGCCTCTACATATCCTTGAGGTCCCATAAAACATATTCCTGCTGTTCCATTTGCTATTGATTCTATTGCTACTGAATAATCTGTTGTAAGCTTATGTTCTACTTTTTTTCCTGTAGCCTTTTCTACAACTTTTCCAACTTCATTACGTGCATCTTCTAAATCTCCACCAGATTCATTTGGATACCAAACCATAGTTATTGTTGAATTTTCTTTACTATTTGAATTTTTTGCTGTATCAGATTCTGAACTTGAGCTTGAACAACCAAATAATCCAAAAGTCATAGTAGTTCCTAAAAGTAATCCCATTGCAAGTTTAATAATTTTATTTTTTTTCATAAACATAAATTCCTCCTAAAACTTAATACAAAATTTATTATAAATTTTGTAAGTTAATGCTATGTTATGTGATAGTTAATTAATGTTATAACAATTTTAAAGTTTCTTTAGGACATTCAATATCCCCTATTTTTAATTCTACAGAACCATAATCTCCATGGAAATCAGTTCCTCCTGTAAGAAATAGCCCAAATTCCTCTGCATATTTTTTAATTTTTATTCTATCTTCCTCTTTATGGGCATGATGATTAAGTTCAATTCCATCTAATCCCTCTTTAACAAGCTCTGGGATTATTTCATAGGAATTCAACTGTCCTGGATGGGCAAGAACTGCTACCCCATTATCTTTTTTTATAGCCTTTAATGCTTCAAAAACATCTATATACTCTATATCTTTTGCACATATTCCATTATTTTTAAATAACTTTTGATATAAATCTGAATAAATTTTATCTGTATAATTTTTTTCTATTAAAGCTTGCATTATATGTTGTTTATATATTATATTTGAGTCTTCACTTTTTTCTCTTATAAATTTAATATCTAAATCATATCCTGCCTCTATGATTTTTCTTATTTGCCATTTACTATTTTCATTTCTTCTTTTTAATAAAGGAGTGCAAATTTCTTTAATATGGTTTCCTTCTAAATCAAAATTATATCCAAGCATATGAACTTTTCTGTTATTTTTATAATCATAAGCAGATATTTCTATTCCTGGTATAACCCTTATTCCTAGTTTTTCTCCCATTTTTATAGCATCTTTAAGTCCTCTTACTGTATCATGATTTACTATTCCTATATGGGTAACATTGTTTTCTTTTGCCATTTTTAATGTTTCTTCTGTAGTAAATGAACTGTCTGAAATACTTGTATGAACATGTAAATCTCCCTTCATTTTATTCCTCCCCTACAATTGCACCAAGTTCCATATTATAAGTTTTATCACAAAGGCCTTCCATAAATTCTATATCATGAAATATGCCTATCATTGTTGTTCCTTCTTTTTTTAACTGTTCAATAAGTTCTCTAACTTTCACTTTAGAAGCATTATCAAGACTTGCTGTAGGTTCATCTAAAAGAAGAAGTCTTGGATGTTTTACCATTGCTCTTGCTATATTAAGTCTTAGCTTTTCTCCACCTGAAAAATTATTAGGATAACTATCCCAAAGTTCTTTATCTAATTCAAAATGTTTTAACATTCTTTCTGCTTCTTCCTTTGCTTTTTCTAAAGATTGCCCCATTTCTAAAACTGCTTGTTCTATTATTTCTCTTGCAGTAGTTCTTGGCATAACATTTAAAAATTGAGATACATAACCTATTTCATATTTTCTTAAATAAATTATTTCTCTTTCACTAGCTGTTGATAAATTTATCATTCCAAATTTTTTAGAATCATACCATATATCTCCCTTTTCAGGTAAATAAGTTCTATATATACACTTTAAAATTGTAGATTTACCACTACCACTTTTTCCTGTAATACCTACAAACTCACCTTTTTTTAAAGAGATATTTATATTTTTAGATGCTTCTATATGCTTATTTAAATTGTGAATTGTAAAAGATTTACTTAATTTATCTATCTTCATTATTTCATTCATCTTTATTACCATCCTCATAATATTTATACTTACCATCTATAATTTGTTTTTGAAATAAGTTTTCCATCAACAAATACTGATGTTATTACTGGAAGATTATTTTCAAGTTTTTCTATTATTAATAAATCTGCAAGTTTCTCTTCTTTTATTGAACCAATTAATTTATCTAAATTTACTGCCTTTGCTGGATTTATTGTGACAAGCTTAAACATTTCACATAAATCTTGTCCATACTTTTCATTAAGAATAAATAATGAATGAAGCATAGCTGCTGGATAATAATCACTACATAATATATCTATTGCATTTTCTAAAATTGCATCAGCTGCTGAAAGATTTCCTGAATGAGAGCCACCAAGAAGTATATTAGGTGCTCCTGCTATTGTATAAAGCCCTTCTTTTTTAGCCTTTTTTGCTATTTCAAGAGTTATTGGAAATTCACTTATTTTAGCTCCTAACCCCTTTACAAAATCTATTTTTTCAATACTATCATCATCATGGGAAGCTATTGATATATTATTTTCTCTTGCAAGCTTTGCCATATGCTCCATAGTTTCTATAGTAAGTTTTTCTTTATTTTGGCTTTCTGTTACAAGATTATCTATTTCTTCATCAGATATATTTTTATACCCTTTCATTGTTTTCTTGTAAATTTCAATATTTCTATATTGTCCCTGTCCTGGAGTATGGTCCATAAAGGATAGTAATTGTATTTTTCCATCTTTTATATACTCTTCAATTGTATCTACTTCATTTATGTTATCTAATTCAAATCTTGCATGAAATCTATGTCTTATAAGATGTCTTTCATTATGAGTTTTGTTTATAACATCTATAAGTTTTCTTACATTTTCCTTTTTTCTTATTGGTTTAACTTCAAATAAATCTTTTCCGTAAAAAGAAAGGGAGTGAAACATAGTTGTTATTCCTGTATTTATAAGAACTTTTTCTGTTTCTCTTATACTAAGTTCAAAATCCATAACACTTGTTGGTCTTGGAGAAGCCATATTTTCTATGTAATCTGAATGAATATCAATAAATCCTGGAGAAATATACCCTCCATTTGCATTAATAACATCCTTACCTTCCTTTGATATTACTCCTTCTCTTTCAATTGCCTTTATTTTATTATCTTCTATTAAAAGTTCATAACCTTCTAATATACTTTCTTCTGTAATTATTTTTCCATTAGTTAATAAGTACATATTTTTTATCCTCCTAAAGTAATGATTGTACTAATTGTTGAGTATATTCATGTTGAGGATCTTCTAAAATCTGATCTGTTAACCCTTCCTCTACAATTTTTCCATTAAGCATAACTATTGTTCTATCACAAAGCATTTTTATAACTCCTAAATCATGAGATACAACTATCATGCTTATTCCTCTTTCTCTTTGAAGCATTTTTATTAAATCTAAAACATTAGCTTGAACTGATAAATCTAATCCTGTTGTAACTTCATCAAGTAAAAGTATTGGAGGATTATTAGATAATGCTTTTGCAATTTGTACTCTTTGTTGCATTCCTCCAGAAAAGTTTTTAGGAGCTTCATACATTCTAAATAAAGGAATATTAACCTTTTTTAAAAGTTCTTCTGCTATATTTGTCATGTTTTTAACATTTCTATTATTAGCAGCTATAAGTTTTTCTGCTATATTTCCTATACATGAAAAGTCCATTTTTAGTCCTAATATAGGATTTTGATATACTTTTCCTAAAAGGTTATTTTTTATATATCTTTTTTGTTGAGAAGATTCTTCTAAAACATTTTTTTCTCCATTTTCATATTGCTTTATAAATACTTCTCCACTTGTTACATCTTTATCAAAATAAAGACTTTGCATCATTGTAGATTTTCCACTTCCACTTTCTCCTACTACTCCAAGAATTTCTCCCTCATAAACATCAAAAGATATATCTTGGCATGCATATACTGTTCCACACTTTGGGCAATAATTTTTTTCAAGCTTACTTGTTTTTAAATCTCTACAAAAATCACATCCATCCCCAAATTGTTTTCTTAAATTTCTTACTTTTAAAATAGGATTTTCAAAATTACTCACCCTTTTCAGCTCCCTTGTTATTTAATGTATGTAAGCAGTTACTTGTATCATTACATTGATAATATGTTTCACCTGTTTTTTCATCTACAAGCTCATCCATATAAACTCCTGTTTTTCCACAAAGTCTACATCTTTTTCCCTCAAAGTTTTCAGGTTCAAAAGGATAATCCTCAAAGGCTAATGAAACTACCTTTGTATGTGGAGGCACAGCATAAATTTTTTTCTCTCTTCCTGCTCCTAATAAAATTAATGCTTCAGAATCATTCATTTTATGATTATCAAACTTTGGAATTGGACTTGGTGCCATAACATATCTATCATTAACTAAAACTGGATGGTCTGCTCCTGTTGATATTGTTCCATATTTTATTATCTGTTCAAAAAGCATAAGCCATATTCCACTATATTCTTTTTCTCCATGAAGTCTTTTTGTTATAAATTCACTTGGTTCTACCCCTCTTAATGGTTCAGGTGTTGGAACTTGAAGTACTAAAATTTGTCCTTCTTTTAAAGGAACTTCTGGAATTCTATGTCTTGATTGAATTAATGTTGCCTTCGATGTATCTTCTGTTGTTTCTATTCCTGTTGTTTTATTTATAAGTTTCTTTATATTAACTGCATTTACTGATTCATCAGAGCCTTGGTCTATTACTTTTAATACATCCTTTTTTCCTATTAATGAAAGAGTAAGTTGAAGTCCCCCTGTTCCCCATCCTCTTCCTATAGGCATTTCTCTTGATGCAAATGGAACTTGATACCCAGGTATAGCCACTGCCTTTAAAGTAGTTCTTCTTATTTCTCTTTTTGAGCCTTCATCAAAAAAAGCAAAATTATACATCCTTTTCTCCCCCTTTACGAGTTTTACGTACACTATCTAATTCTGCTTGGAAAGTTACATAATGTGGTAGCTTTAAATGTGAAATAAATCCTGAAGATTCTACTGAATCTATACTTAAAAGTACAAATTCCTCATCTCCTGTTGGATACTTTTTATTCTTTCTATTTAAACAGTTATCTAATATACTCATAGATATTGCTTTACTCTCATTTTGTCCATAACATACGCCATAACCTATTTCAAAAGCTTTAACATTTTCTCCATTATTATTTTTTATTGTAGTTGGTATAAAACTTTCTACTTCTGTTATTTTTATTTCTCCAATATAATAATCTTCATCATCATTTTCTTCCTCAACAGGATTTCCAACATATAAAGGAAGATTTCCAACTCTAAGTTCTCCTACATTAGGATGGTCATCTAAACCTGATGTTCTTAGTGCAGAATAAGCTAGTGAATTAACTCCTCCAGTTTGTCCTCTTGTTAAGATTTGAAGCCTTTCACTTCTCTTTGTTGGAAACTCTAAACTTTTTTTAGTAATATCTATTGGTTCTTCATTATTATCTTCAAAATCTTCTATAAGATTTTGACTTCTTAAATATTCTAAAACCTTTGGAAGTTTTCTAAGATTAACTTCCTCTTTAGCTATAGTTTCCTTATTTTTAAAATCCTTTAGCCATTTTTTTGCATCCTCTTTACTTTCATTTAATAAATCAAAATCTATTAATCTATGGGTATAATCATAAGAAGCTCCTAGTATTTGTCCCCCTAAAATGTCTTTAAAAGAAGCTGATATTCTTCTTTCAACCCACATATTTTTAGAATCAGCTATTTTTGTATAATGCTTTCTTGGAAGAGTTGACCTATAAGCCCTTAAAAGAAATACAGCCTCTTCTATATTTCCTTCAGATTGCTTTATTGCCAAAGCTGCTAACTCTCTTGAATAAAGGCTTGCTTCTGACATAACTTGGTCTATAAGACCCCTCATTCCAGATAATATATTTTTTACTTTTACTACTTTTCCACCTTTAAGTCTTTCATACTTTAATCTATTTATTGACTCTTCAATAGCTTTAGTTCCACCTTTTACTGCTACATAACCCATAAATACTAATCTTCCTTTCTATTTATTTTTGTTGTTCTTGGAAGAGAAACTACTTTATATTTTTTATCTATAAATATTCCATCTACTCCTAGTGGATATTCTTTGTTTTTTAAATTTCTTTCTTTTATCCAAGCATTACTTTCACCTATAGAGATACATTTTTTATCCTTTATTCCTGGTCCTGATAATTCTAATTTTCCATCATCATTTATAAATTCAACTTCTGATATTATTGTTGCTGATTTATTTGGATTTATTAATGTTCCAACCTTTGCTAAACTATAAACTTCTGCTAATTTTTCTTCTACTGCATCTTCTAAAACAAATACATAATCAGCTTCTTCTAAAGGATTTTCCTTTGAGTATGTTATTTCACTTATTAAATTTGAAACTTCTTCTTTTTTTTCAGAAACAACATTAAATGAAACCTCTCCATCAAGAAGCATTAACATTATTAAAAAAGTTCCTCTATTAAAGTTTATTTCTATATCAACCTTTTCCTGTTCTTCTAATACTTCTATCTTGCCAGGTCTTGCCATAGAATTTAAAACTTTTCTATAAACACTTTGAATATCATGCACTAAATCCATATTAATCCCCCTAAACATCCATAGTACTAAAATCAACTTTAGTTTCTAATATTTTTGATGCTTCTCTTTTTTCACATGCCTCTATTTCTTTTTGAGCCTTTATTAAAATTTCTCTCCAAAGCTCTAATTCTTCTATATTTGCCTTATAAGCTCCATCTATAATAGCCAAATTCATTGCAAGTTCTTCATTTTCACCCTTTACTATTCCCATACCTAAAGCTCCATTTACATAAACCTTTGCTTCAGTTACTAAAACTTCTCCTAAATAAAAAAGTTCTTTTTGAGCTGTTTCTCTCATCTTTATCATTACTAATCCCTGATTTGGCTCTTCTATAACTTTAATTTCATACTTTTCTCTAACACTATCTGCCAGCATTTTTGCTACATTCTCATTACTTTTTATTAAAATTTCTGTCCTTTTCTTTCTGTTCATCCTTATCCCTCCTACAACATAAATTATATCTTGGAGCCATGTTAACCACTTATAAGAGTGAGTTAAAAATGTAAATGAAAAGTAAAAAAAACTTGCCAAACTAACAATTAAAAATCATTAGTTGACAAGCTTTTTTTCATTACTTCTTTATTTTCTATTAAATATTAATTAATCTCGTACTTAAATTTATCTCCTCTATACATGGTTTGACTATATTCTAAAACTACTTTTGTTTTTTTATCTATACAATTACTTTCTAACTTCATTAAAGGAACAAGCTCTCCACAGTTTAAATAACTTCTTTCTTTTAATGTTGGATATGCTATACTTAAAATGCTTTTTTCTGTTATATAATCTACATATCCATGCTCTTTATAATATTCAAATATTGAAGTTATATTTTTACCATCTTCATATATATTAGGGAAAAATTTTTTATTTATATAGGAAATATGAATTGCTGTTGGCTCTCCATTTATTATTCTAAGTCTTCCTATTTTATAAATTTCATCTTCTCTTTTAGCCTTAAGCTCATTATAAATATATTTATTATAAGGTATCCTTTCACAAATTATATTTTTAGATTCTAATGTATATCCACTTTCTTTCATTTTCTTTGAAAAACTTTCTTTTCCTGATAGTACAAGATTTATATGCTCATCTCTTTTTTTTAAATAGCATCCTCTTCCTTGAAGTAAGTATACATATCCCATAGATTCTAACCTATCATATACCTGACGTATTTTTATTCTTGAAACCTTATATTTATCTGCAAGTTCATTTGCAGAAGGAAGTTTTTCATCTACTTCATATCTACCTTCATTTATATCTAAAATAATATCATCCATTATTTTGCTTTCTGTAACATAATTTTTTTTAATACTTTCCACCTATAATCACCAATATTAATATTACTTTTTTAAACTTCTATATTTTCTTATAACAAGCATATCATAAACCTTATAAACAATATTCATTATAATATTATAATTAGGTTATATTTGTGTTATATTTTAAAATACTTTTTGAAAATCAATTTCTATATCATCTATTAAATTTTTATACAAAAAAACAGAGCTTAAGATTTCAACTTAAACTCTGCTAAAAGATATAATAACAATATTATTTTCCCCAAACTTCTTCTGCAATTTCTTTTACAAGTGCAAGCTTTGCCCATTGTTCTTTTTCTGTTAACTTATTACCAATTTCGCATGAAGCAAAACCACATTGTGGGCTAAGATAAAGTCTATCAAGAGGAATATATTTGCTAGCCTCTTTAATACGAGAAATAATAACATTCTTATCCTCTAATTTTGGTGATTTTGATGTAATCAAACCAAGAACTACCTTTTTATCTCCTGTAATAGCTTGTAAAGGCTCAAATCCACCTGAACGTTCATCGTCAAATTCAAGATAATAAGCATCTACATTTTCTCTTCCAAAAAGAGGTTCTGCAATTGGATCATAAGCTCCACTACTAAAATAAGCTGAATGATAATTTCCTCTACAAATATGAGTATTTATAACTAAATCTTCTGGTTTATTTTCAATAGCAAGGTTATTTACTTTTAATAACTTTTCTGTAATGTCTTTTAAATTTGCATTCTTTCCATAACGCTCTACACTACCTTCTGCAACTAAAACACCCCATGTACAATCATCAAGTTGAATATTTCTACATCCAGCTTCATATAAATCCTTAATTACTTTTCTATATGCCTTTGCAATATCATCAATTAGTTCCTCATCTGTAGGATAAAACTTTCTTGTTGTTTCAATATTAGCAGGAATAATCATTTGTTGGAAAAATTGTGCTGGTGCAGGAATAGTTTGCTTTGCAACAGTATTTTCATCTTCTAAAGCTTTAACAAATTTAAAATGTTCCACAAAAGGATGTTCTTTAGCTACAATTTTTCCTGAAAGCCAAGTATCATCAATTAATGCTGCTTCTCCATGAAATGAAACTCCTTTTTCAGTTTTTTTATGTTCAACACCATTAAATCCCCACATAAAATCAAGATGCCAAGTTGCTCTACGAAATTCTCCATCTGTAATTACATGATAACCTGCTTCTTTTTGCTTTTTTACAAGGTCAATAATAGCCTTATCCTCTACTTCTTTTAATTCCTTAGCTGTAATAGTACCAGCTTCAAAATCAGCTCTTGCCTTTTTTAAATAATCTGGTCTTAAAAAACTTCCTACATAATCATAACGAAAAGGTGTATTTGCCTTTGTCATATTTATCTCCTCCTAAAGTTTATATATCTTTTTATCTTCTTTTAAGTACATATAATTTTCAACACAATCTTATTGTATCTATATGAATCTTTGATGTAAAATACATAAAAATAGAAGTTTGATATAGTTTTAAGCTATATCAAGTTATTTTTCTAATACTATAATTTATTAAGCCTATATATTGTAACTATATACATAATCATCCATTATAAAGCCATTTCCTATAGAATTTTTTTCTTCTCTTATTTTATGAAAACCTAATTTTTCATATGCATATATTGCACTATTATTCCTATTTACATTTAAAATTATAGAATTTAATCCTAACTCCCTTGCTTTAGTTACTACAAAGTTAAGCATTTTCTTTGATATTCCTTTTCCTCTTTCAGATTTAATTAAATAGAATTTACTTAAATATAATTCATTTTCACGAGGATAAAATGCTAAAAATCCTATTTTTCTTTTTGATTCATCACATACAAAATAATAGTTATATCCATTTTTTAATTGTTCACAAATAGCAGGAACTGATTGAAACATATTTAACATATAATCATTTTGTTTTTTTCCTATAATAGGGTCAAAATGTTCCCTAACAATAGAAGTAGCAAGATTAGACAGTTCCTCAATATCTTTTATTTCATTAATTAAAACTTTTTTAAATTCCATAAATATATCTCCTTAACCATTTACACCTTTTCATAATGCTGTTCCTCTCGTAGGAATAGTAAATTTACTCATATCATTTTTTTCAAGTTCTAATAGTTTAACTTTATTTTGAATGCCACCACCATAGCCAGTTAAACTGCCATTTGTTCCAACAACCCTATGGCAAGGAATAATTATACAAATAGGATTCCAACCAACTGCACCACCAACAGCTTGAGCAGACATTTTCTTTATTCCCTTTAATTGAGCAATTTCTTTAGCAATATCATTATAAGTAATTACCTGTCCATAAGGAATTTTATTCATAATATCTATAACTAATTTTCTAAAAGGTGTTAAATTTTCTATTTTATATTTAGGTACAAAATTAGGGTTTGTTCCACTAAAATAAATATCTAACCATTTACTTGTTTCTTCAAAAATAGGTAAATCTTTTTCTTCAAAATCTCCTATATGTTTAGAAGAATCCCTTGAGTTTTCAAACCATAAACCTGTTAAATATTCCCCATCACTTCTCATATAAATAGTTCCAAGAGAAGAGTTATAAGTTTTTTTATACATCATAAGATCACCTCATTATTTTAAGTATAAAAAATTTGCCACCTTAATACTTTAAAGGTGGCAAATTAGTAACAAAGCCTTAATTTTTCTATGGCCTTATTCCTTAATTAACTTAACTACAGTTTCTGCATGTGGTGTATTTGGGAACATATCTTTAACTCTAGTTTTAATAATTTTATAGCCTTCACTTAAAAGAACTTTTAAATCATTTACTAAAGTTTTAGGATTACATGAAACATATATTATTTCCTTTGCATTAAATTTTATTACATATTCTAATGCTTTAGGATGTACTCCACTTCTTGGTGGATCTAATATAATTATATCTGGCTTATCCTTTATTGTTTTTACTATTTCTGCTACATCTCCAGCTAAAAATTCACAATTATTTAAGCCATTAAGCTTTGCATTTTCTTTTGCTGCTTCTACAGCTTCTTCAATTAGTTCTATTCCTATAACCTTTTTTGCTTTTGGTGCAACTATTTGCCCTATAGTTCCTGTACCACAATATAAATCAAATACTACTTTATTATCAGAGTTTCCCATATATTCTCTTACAATACTATATAAGCCTTCTGCTCCTTTAGTATTAGTTTGGAAAAATGAAAATGGTGATATTTTAAATTGTAATCCAAGAAGTTCTTCTTGTATGTAATCTTTTCCATATAATAGATTTACCTTTTCAGGTATTACAGCATCTGAAAAAGAATTATTTTCAGTATGTAGTATTGATACTATTTTTCCTTTATAATCTGCATTTTTTATTATTTCTTTGTATTCTGTTAGGTCAAAATCTATTTGTGTCGTTGTAACTAAATTTACTAAGATTTCTCCTGTATTTTTAGCTTTTCTTATAACAAGATGCCTTAGGTAGCCTTCTCTTTTCATTACCTTATAATAAGGTAAATTTTGTTTTCTAAAATATTCTATAGTTAGTGATATTATTTTTCTAAAATCTTCATCTACTATTTGACACTTATCTACATTTATAATTCCAAAGGACTTATTTTTCATATGCATTCCTAAAGTAAGTTCTCCACCCTTTTCCATATCTCCAAAGGTGAATTCCATTTTATTTCTATATTCCCATTGAAATTCACTACCTGTTACTCCTTCATATTCACCAGTTGTAACATTAGCTTTATTAAATAATTCCTTTACTTCTTGACCTAATAATTCAAGCTGTTTTTCATAAGTAAGATTTTGAGAAGAACATCCTCCACAAATGCCAAAAACAGGACACTTTGCTTCAATTTCATAATCAGCTTTTTCTTCTACTTCTAGCATTTTTACTTCTGCATAATCAGCTTTTTTTCTTTTAACTTTTCCCTTTATAATTTGACCTGGAAAAGAATTTTTTACATATATTGTTCTTTCCCCTTCTCTTCCAATCCCTATAGATGGGAATTCTGTTTTTTCTATTTTTACTAATATTTCGCTACCTTTTTTCATCAATTGCTCCTGAAATTTATATTATCTTATACGTGTAAAGCCTTCTTTCCAACACTCTTTTCTCCAATTGCGAAGTAAATTATGTTAGCTATAGCTAAAGCTATTACTCCAAAAGTTGCCCAATACTCCTTAACCATTTGGAATCCTATTAATCTTAATATTCCTTCAAATACAAGTAATAATACTAATCCCATTACTACTGCTAATACCTCATCTAAAATACTCGCTATTAATCTCTTTAACAAAACCCTTTTCCTCCTTAAAATCCTTGCAAAAAAATTTAAAGTTAATTATTATCTTCTTCATTGCTAGTAACAGTACTTGTAATAGCATTGTTACCATTTTTATTAGTAGTAAAATCAAACTTTTTAGTTTCTAATCTATAAACTATATAATCCTTTGAAACAACAAACTCTTCATATAGTCCATTTATATCATTTACTACTACCCCTTCACCTTTTTTGCTTTTTAATTTTTCTATAATCTGTTCATTGATTATCTCATAGTCTCTATCTTCTTCTTTTGTCATTATTGAAGAATATTCTGCTAATGAAGTTTCTCCAAAATCAAATTTTCCTTCTTTTAAGGCTTTTTCCCCATCAAAGTTTAAGACAAGCTTCATTATTATTTGTCCTTTAGATAAATCACTGCCATAAGTTTTCATCCCAAAATATGCACTTTCAAGACGATTTTTTTCAGCATTTTCATTATCTAAATAGATATAGTTTTCATTTACTGTTTCTTCTTTTGTGTCTTTTACGTCTTCTTTTGTTTCATAGTCTAGACCATAGTATCTATTTTTTTCTTCCACTTGACTTAAAAGAGACGCATACTTTTCCTTCAATTCATCCAGCGTTAAATTTGTAGCCCACTCTCCATTAAGATTGTCATACTTATTTTCACTGTTAATTGCTGTTATAGTTTCATTTTTATTTTTCTCATCTTTATTATTAGAACATCCTACAAATGATGTTACTGAAATAATTCCTATTATTAAAGCTGAGATTATTTTTTTTGACATACGACCTCCTTAAATCACTATATATGAAAATTTCCACCTAACACCTATTAATTATAGCATTAATTTTTTAAATGTGAAATAATATTTAGTCATTATTTTAGATTGTAATATTTTCTTTAAACTTTTCAAATAACCCTTCTCCTATTCCAGTTACATTTTTTATTTCTTCAATAGTTTTAAAGTTTCCATTTTCTTCTCTATATTTTATTATAGCTTCTGCTTTTGAAGGTCCTATGCCAGAAAGAGAATCTAATTCTGCACTATTTGCTGTGTTTATATTTATTTTATTGTCTTTATTATTATTTATTGTTGAAGATATTATAGTTTCTCCTTCACTTTCTTCATCATTAATATTAGGTATTACTACCACTTCATGATTATTTAACTTTTCTGCTCTATTTATTTTGCTTAAATCTCCTTCTTCTGTTACTCCCCCTGCTATATTTATTAAATCTTCAATTATAGAATCTTCTTCAAGCCAATATATATCAGGTTTTTTAACTTCTCCTTTAATATCTACTACAATCTTTGTACTTTCTTTTTCTTCTTTTTTGCTTATAACTTCCATAGATTCATTTTCTTCAACAAATATACTTTCATTATTATTTTTATTAAGCTTAGATTTTCCTCCAGTAAAATAAGATATTATAAAAAATAAAAATATAATTATTCCTATTAGTATTGTACCTATTGTTTTATAATTTTTCTTCATAAAATACCTCTAAAAAATGTAATATACTATTTAGTATTAACAAAAATAAATAATATTATCCATATAGGTAGACTTTTATTTTAATTTTATATAGCTTTCTATTATTTTTTTTGTTAGAATATTATTTGTTGAATTAAATTAAAAAGAAGGTAAAAAAATGAATAAAAAAAGTTTAGGGATTTTTTCGACGTTTTTGTTAGTTATATTAATTTTAACTAACTTTAATTATAAAACAGCTTATGCTGACTCAACTCCTCCAGAGTTAAACTCTAATGGAGTAGTTTTAATGGATGCTACAACTGGTGAAGTATTATATTCTAAGGAAGAAAATACTCAATACTACCCAGCATCAACAACAAAAGTTCTTACAGCATTAGTTGTTCTTGATAAAGTTAAAAATTTAGATGAGAAGGTTACTGTTGGGAAAAAACCACCTTTTGCAGATGGTACAAAAATTGGGCTTCGTGAAGGAGATACATTTACTGTAAGAGAGCTATTAACAATTCTTCTTCTTGCTTCTGATAATGTTGCAGCTGAAACCTTAGCTGAATATGTATCTGGAAGTTGTGAAGAATTTGCAAAGCTTATGAATGAAAAAGCAAAATCTATAGGTGCTGTAAATAGTAATTTTAAAAACCCAAGTGGTCTTCCAGATGAAGAGCATGTAACTACTCCTAAAGATTTAGCTACTATTATGAAAGAAGCTATTAAAAATGAAGAGTTTATGAAAATTTCAAATGAAACTTATATAGAATTACATAGTGTTATTGATAACTCCACCCTTGCTACAAGCAATCATAATTATATGCTTCTTCCTAACTCATCATATTATTATGAATATTCAATATCAGCTAAAAAAGGCTATACAATAGCTGCTGGTTTTACAAATGTTGCTGCTGCTCAAAAAGATGGTCTTACTCTTGTAGCTTCTTTCTTAAATGGGGAAGATATTAATAAGGTATATAGTGATGTAAAAAATATATTTAATTATGGTTTTGAAAACTTTAAGCGAGTAAAATTATATAGTGAAGGTGACCAAGTTGGTTCTTTTAAACTTGAAGATGGGACAACTGTTCCTTTACTTGTATCAAGTGATGTATATCACACTATTAAAAATGCTGAAACTACTACTACTGAAACTGCTACTGCTACTAAAACTAATGAAAATGTAGATAGTAAATTAGAATTTTCTACACCTAAAGGTTATGACAAAAAATCCTTTAAGCGTGGTGATATACTAACAACAGCTAAGGTAATGGTAAATGGAGAAGAAGTTGAAACTATTGATTTAGCAAGTGGTATTTCAAGAGAATATACTTCTCCTATGGAAGTAGTTGCAAAATCTGCTTCTTCAATGTTTTTTTATGTTAAAATTATTGCCTTTATTTTAGCTATAATAGTTATATATTTACTTTTAACAAGAAAAAAAAGATTATTTAAAAAGAAACATAAACGCTCCATTCAATTAATTAATGAAGCTAAGAAAAAGAGATAGAATTTTTCTATCTCTTTTATAGTTTATTTATTAAATTTAATATATCCTCTGGTAATTCTGCCCTTAATGATAATTTTTCTTTAGTTCTTGGTGATTTAAAGTCTAATCCATAAGCATGAAGTGCCTGTCTTGGAATTAATTCTTTTTCCTCTTCACCATATCCATATAAAGTATCTCCATAAATAGGATGACCTATATGACTTAAATGAACTCTTATTTGATGAGTTCTTCCTGTTTCTAATAAACATTCTACTAAGGTTGCATCTTTAAATTTCTTTACTACTTTATAATGAGTTATACTTCTTTGTCCTCTTTCATCAATAATTCTTTTAAATATTGATTCTTCATCTTCAGGTTTAAATATAGGAAGGTCTATTGTTCCCTCTTCTTTTTGAAGATGTCCATGAACTACTGCTAAATATCTTTTTTCTAAATGATTTAATTGCATTTCCTTTGATAAAGCCATATGAGCATATTGGTTTTTTGCTATTATTATAAGTCCTGAAGTATCCATATCTAACCTACTTACAAGTCTTACTATACAATTTTGATTAGTTTCATTAAAGTAATATAAAACCCCATTTGCTAAAGTTCCTGTTGGATATCCTCTTGTAGGATGTACTACTGTATATGGAGGCTTATTTAAAACTAAAATATCTTCATCTTCATAAACTATATTAAGCTCCATTTTTTCTGGAATAATATTTTGGCTTTCTACTCTTTCAAGTTTTACTTCTACAATATCTCCAGTATGAAGAACTTTTCTCATTCTTACTGCTTCTTTATTAACAAAGATTCTTTTTTCTATAGCAGCTCTTCTAATAAGCCTACTTGATAATTCAAGCTCTTCTTTTAAAAATTCTCTTATTACTATTCCATCATACTTTTCTTCAACCTTTTTTTCTAAAGTACTCATTATTTTCTCCTATTTATTATAATTATCACCTAAGATAATAATAACATCATAACCTTTGTATTTTTCATCATCTGGTATTTCAGTAGTTGTTTTCATATCTCCTAAGGTTTCTTTAATAAGCTCAAAATAGCTTTTATCTTTAGCCATTATTATGCTCTTTTTTCTTAAGTCTCCATTTCCTACTTCAACAGAGCTAAAGCCATCTTTTTCCAAAATTCCTTTTGCTCTTCCTGCAAGGCCTGTTCTATTAGTTCCATTTTCCACAAGAATTTTAATACTTGGCTTTTCTACACTTTGTTCAATAGGCTCTCCACCTTTTAAAGCTTCATATAACTCTAAATTTTTATTTTCATCAACAACCACATAAGATAATCCACCTATCATTTCAGGCTCTCCTTGAAGAGTTGTAATTTTAGTTTCTGAAGACATTATTTTTAAGCCATATTTAATCATAGCACTTCCTGGCATATTAGTATCAATATTTTCTGCTATACAATTTAATATTTTATTAGCTTTAAATATAGTTGTAGGACTTTTCAATTTATCTATAACCTTATTTATAAACTTATGTTGATTTTCTATTCTACCTAAATCACCTGTAGCAAGTCCTGTACCATCATTATTTTTTCTCCATCTAAAAAATTCCTCTGCTTTTTCTCCATCTAATAAAACAGTAGTTCCTTTTTTAAAGTTTATATGAAGATTTTGACCATCATCATCATAAAACATATCTTGTTCTATATCCATTTCAACTCCACCTATAGCATCTATAATGCCTCTAAAAGCTTCATAGTCTATTTTCACAAGATAATTAATATTTACAGGAAGAAGTTCTTCAACTACTGAAACTACTTTTGAGTCTCCTCCCATAGGATATGCTGCATTAATTTTATATCTACTTCCATTTTCATTAATTAATGTATCTCTTGGTATTGATACTATTGTTGTATTTTTATTTGATGGATTATAGCTTATAAGAAGCATGGTATCTGTTCTTTTTATTGATTCATTTCCTTGATTATCAACATCTCCTATATCAAGACCTAACACTAGTATATTTACCACATCATTCTTGTTTGGTGTTATAGCTTCTATAGAACAATTATTTTTTATTTTAGAAAAAAATCCTATTGCTGTTGAAGCTATAAAAATAATAAATAATGCTAAAATACCACATACACCTATTAGCATTTTCTTTTTTAAAGGCATTTTAAATTTTCTTTTCTTTTTATTTTGATAAGCCTTTGAGTTTTTAATATTTTCAGGTCTTCTTTTATTAGAAGTGTTTCCATTTTTCTCTGAATTAACTCTTCTAGAAGAAGAAGTTCTTCTTCTACTATTATGATTTATATTTTTCTTTGATGTTCTTACTCTTCTTTCATAATTGTTATCAGAACCTCTTAATGCTTCTTCTCTAGCCCTTCTTGCTTTTCTTCTTCTAATTGCTTCTATCTCTTCTGGTGTTCTTTTTCTTTTCCCATCCATCTAAAAAACCATCCCCTTTAAATCTTAATTTATTAAAGAGTTTCTTGCCTTTATAGTATTTAAATCAATTAAACTTCCCTTTTTAAGCAAAAATTTAATTGTTTGAGTTAAGCCCATAAGCACACCTTTATTTAAATTTTCTAGTGTAACTTTTCTAAGTTCCTCAACACCATCAAAGTCTCTTGAAGGTTCAATCATATCTGCAATATAAATTATTTTTTCTAGTTTAGTCATATTTTCTTTTCCTGTAGTATGCCATCTTATAGCACTTAAAATTTCTTCATCTTCTATTTTAAGTTCCTTTTTTGTAACTATAGGACCTAATATACTATGCCATATACTTGGAGAATTCTCTTCATCTTCAGTTAAAATTATATTATTTTCCTTCATAATTTCTAACATTTCTGTTTTAGGTATATTTTTTGCAATATCATGACATAAAGCTGCCATTTCTGCCTTTTCTTCAGATACACCATTTATTTTAGCTAATTTTTTTGCTTCTTCTATTACCCCTAAGGTATGTATAAATCTATTCTCTTTTAGATTTTTCTTAACATATTCATAAGCTTCTTCTAAAGAAGTCATATTGTATCACTCCTTATATAACCCTTCTTTTTGTATTATATTTAATACATTTTTTGAAAGAAGATTATCTACCTTTTTTCCATCCCTAATTTTTTCTCTTATCATTGTAGAGGATATATTTGGACTATTAACATGAATAAGTATTACTTTTTTATTATACTTTTCTTCAATTTTCATTTTTTGAGCTTTAAGTTTTTCTTCATCATAACCTGGTCTTGTAAAAACTACAAATTCACAAGCATTAAAAATTCTATTTACTCCATTCCACATTTCTAAATCCATTAAACAATCTGCTCCTGTAATAAAAAACACTTTTCTGTTTGGAGCTTTAAAATTCTCTACTGTTAGATATGTGTAGCTCATACCCTTTTTCTTAATTTCATAGTCTGAAACCTCAAAATAATCTATTCCTTTTATAGCTTCTTTCACCATTTCAAGCCTTAAGGAAGCCTTTGTAACATTTTTATTTATCTTAAGAGGTTGACTTCCTGCTGGCATAAATAGAACCTTATCAAGGTTTAATTGTCTCTTTGCTTCTTCTGCTATATATATATGTGCTAGATGAATAGGATCAAAGGTTCCACCCATTATTCCTAGCTTTTCCATACCTATCTACCAGGTATCTCTATTTTAGGATTTTTCTTAGATTGCTTATATAAAACAATTTTACTTCCTATTGCTTGAATTCCTTCTGCACCAACTTTACTACATATATAATCTGATGCTTCTCTTGTTTCAAGTCCACTATTTTCTAATACCTTTATTTTTATTAATTCTCTTTTTTCTAATGCTTCTTCAACTTGCTTTAAAAATGTTTCTTCTATTCCATTTTTACCAATTTGAAATATTGGTGATAAATTATTAGCTAATCTTCTTAAATATGCTCTTTCTTTTCCTGTTAGCATTTACTCAACTCCTATAATACATATTCAAATTCAAAATCATTAAGTCTTACCATGTCGCCGTCTTCAATTCCCATTTCTCTAAGTTCACTTAATACTCCCTTATTATTTAATACCTTATGGAAGTATCTTAAAGAATCTGCATCATTTACATTAACAGCACTTAATAATCTATCTACAAATGAACCTTCTACAATATAAGTATTTGTACCTTCTTCATTTGGCTCAATTCTAATTTCATAGGTAAATTTCTTATCTTCTGGTATATATCTTTCTTCATCAGAAATAATAAGGTCTGTTACTGGAATATCTTGAAGCATTCTTGCAGCTTCTTTTATTACAGCATCTACATTCTCTCTTGTAGCAGCTGACATTTTATATACCTTATCAAAACCTAATTCATTTACCTTTTTCTTAAAGTCTTCAAATACCTGTTCATCATAAAGCATATCACACTTATTAGCTACAACTATTTGAGGTCTATCCCATAATTTTATAGAATATTTTTTAAGTTCTTCATTTATTGTAACAAAGTCTTCAAAAGGGTCTCTTCCTTCTAAACCTGATATGTCAACAATATGAATTAAAAGTCTTGTTCTTTCAACATGTCTTAAGAATTGAATTCCTAAGCCTACACCTTCTGCTGCCCCTTCAATTATTCCTGGAATATCTGCCATAACAAAAGCTGGAGCCCCTTCTGGTTTAACTACCCCTAAGTTTGGTCTTATTGTTGTAAAATGATAGTTTGCTATCTTTGGCTTAGCTGCTGTTGTCATTGATAGAAATGTTGATTTTCCTACATTAGGGAAACCTAATAATCCAACATCTGCAAGAAGCTTTAACTCTAAAATAACAAACATTTCTTCCCCAGGCATTCCTGGTTCAGCAAAATGAGGTGCCTGTCTTGTTGGAGTAACAAATTTAACATTTCCCTTTCCACCTTTTCCACCTTTTAAGAATTTAAATTCATCATCTTTATGAGAAAGGTCTGCAATAATTTTATTTGTTGAAGCTTCTCTAATTATTGTACCTAATGGTACATTTATAACAAGGTCCTCTCCATCTTTTCCATAACATTTTGATGTTCCACCATTAACACCATCTTCTGCTACATATTTTTTCTTATACTTAAAATCAAGAAGAGTTGTCATTCCTGTATCTACCTTAAATACAATGCTACCTCCTCTTCCTCCATCTCCACCATCTGGTCCTCCAAGAGGTACATACTTTTCTCTTCTAAAGGAAATTGCTCCGTCCCCTCCTTTACCAGATTTTATAAAAATTCTAGCCTTATCTATAAACATATTTTCACCTTCTCTTTTACAAAAACTCTTTTCTTTATAGTGTTACCAAATCTGTGTACACTTATTATATCATCTATAAAAAATTTATCATTTAAATTTTTATTAATATTTACATATTTATATATAATATTCTATTTTCTTTAAATACTTAAAAAAGCATCCTTAAAACCTAAGGATGCTTAATTATAAGAATAAATTATTCAGCTATTTCTTCAACGTCTACTGGGTAAACACTTGCTTTTTTCTTATCCTTACCTACTCTTTCAAACTTAACAACTCCGTCAATTTTTGCGAATAGAGTATCGTCTTTACCTTTTCCAACATTTTCACCTGGGTGAATCTTAGTTCCTCTTTGTCTAACTATAATATTTCCAGCTAAAACAAATTGTCCATCAGCAGATTTAACACCAAGTCTCTTTGATTCAGAGTCTCTTCCGTTCTTAGAAGAACCCATCCCTTTCTTATGAGCGAATAATTGAAGGTTCATTAATAACATGGTCTACACCTCCTCTTTTAATAAAATTATATATTCTTTACGTTTTTTAATCCCAAACATTTCATCCAAGCTTAAAATTACACTTTCTAAGCTCTTTTCAAAAGTTTTTAAGATAACTTGAGCTTTCTTTATTTCTTCACCATTAAAACCGTCAAGATTTAAAGAAAGATATCCATCTGAAATTTCATAATTTACATTAAGTTTTAAAACTTCATCTAAACCAATTATAGCACTTTGAGATAAAACTGATACAGAATTACATACCATATCATAAGCTTCTCCTGCTATTATAGCCTCTCTATTAATAAGAGCATGACTATTTATTTCATAGGATAAAATATTTTCTTGATTAGATCTAATTTTAACTTCTATCATAAGAATTAAGCTTCGATCTTTTCGATTTGAATCTTAGTATAAGGTTGTCTGTGACCATTCTTTCTTCTGTAGTCTTTCTTTCTCTTATACTTGAAAACTATAACCTTCTTAGCCTTTCCTTGAGCTACAACTTTAGCTGTAACTTTAGCTCCTTCAACTACTGGAGTTCCAACCTTTAAAGTTTCTCCTCCAACAGCTAAAACTTCTGTTAATTCAACTGTTGAATCAACTTCAGCGTCTAGCTTTTCAACGAAAAGAACGTCTCCTTCTTGAACTCTGTATTGTTTTCCACCTGTCTTAACTACTGCGTACATTATTAAAAACACCTCCTCATAACGGACTCGCCACTATTGGTACAAATCTCTAAAATTTGTTTTATAAAAAACCATTCCGTGAGCGGTTTACCAAAGTATTGTATCATGTTTTAATATTATTGTAAAGAAAAATTTTAATTAAAACTACTCTAATTCAACCTTTCCATTTCTTATCTTTACCTTATAACCATTAAGAGCACCCATGGTCTTAGAATTATAAAGATACCAATATTTTTCATCAAACTTAACATAAATATATTCTGTCTGTTCACCTAGCATACTCACTCCACCTTTTCCTCCAGAATATAATTCTGTTCCTATAGGGAATCCATTTGATTGACTATCTATTAATGGTTTAGTAAATAAAGGTACCTTACTTTCTACTTTACCTAAATATTCTCCAACATTCTCTGAAGTTTCCCCTGTTATTATATATAAGTTTCCATTATACTTAATATAAGTATATCCATCTGAGTTATTTATATATACAAATAAAGAGATTCCTATTATTAAAATTCCTCCAACTAGTTTGAAAGTTTTTCTGTTTTTCTTTATTTCCTCTTCTGATTCTGTTAGGTCTTTTGAAATAAAAAATTCTAGTATCATAAGAATTATTGCTAAAATAATAAATATTATTGGCTCTATAATGTAGTTATTCCCAATTAGTCCTAAAATAATAGACCTTATAGAATCAAAGGATATAATAACAAACAGTATAACAATTGATACAATAGCTAATATTTTCTTCTTTTCTGAACTTAACTTAAAATAAATTGTTGAAAAACATAAACATATCATATATACTAATAAACACAATCCAAATTTAAATATATAATCCATAAATATATTGGTAAGTTTTGGTAAATGCAATCCCTTTTCATATACCTTTTCAAAAAGAGTATGATTATAACCAAGATAAGCAATTGAAAATTTAGAAAACAAATGATATATTCCCTTTAATATAAATTTTAATATTAAATCTATACTTGACATAGTAATTGAAATAAAAATTCCACTTTTTATAGTTCCTTCTATAAACTTGTTTCTTGATATATTATTCCCTTGAGAAAATTTAAAAGCTGGTTTTAGTATTGTTAATGCTATAATTCCAACAAAAGCTATAGTGCTTGAATCTGTACCACTTGTTGTTCCACTAACCCCTTTTAAAAAACAACCTAAGATTTTAATTGTTATTATTATAAAAAAATATATACCATAAAAAATCATCATAGGTTTTAAAATTTTACTAAGTTCATATTTACAAACCCTATTTTCAAGCTTCATTTTCTTCACCTCTTTCTTTAAATTTACTTTTAACTTATTAATAAAACCTTGCAACAATTAATGTTATAACTACAATCTTTTTTTGTTAATATAAGTCATAGATTCTTGTAAATTCTTACTTATTAAAAATTCTAGTATTATTAATATTCCGCATAAAATAATTAACAATAAAATACCTTCTATTGGAATAATGCCATATCCAGTTGATGATGCAAATACTTCTATTAAATTTGTAATTAGAAATATAATCACAAACAATCCAACTATCCAAATTTTTTTAATTTCATTACTTAACTTCAAATATATTGTTGAAAATAACAAAAATGTAATATAGATTAAAAAATATACTAAAGAAATGTATATCCATGAAGCTACTAAATTTTTAATTATATTCAAAAGTGTACCTTCAATAAAATTTTGAAAAAAAACCTCATACATATTAAAACTGTTAGAAAAAAGTGAAAATATTTTTATTAAAATAATATCTATAGCTGATAATATTGAAGATATTAAAATCCCACTTTCTAAAGTTCCCTTTATAAAGTTTTTTCTTGAAATATTGTTTATTTTAGAAAAATAGAAATCTCCTTTAAATCTTAATAAAGGTTGTGATGCTAAAAAAATCATAGTCACAAAATTTACTTCTTCATTTATTTCTAATGATGTCCCTTTAGTTGTTATTACTGCTAAAATAAAAAATATCAATAATGCTCCATAATATAAAAGAGCATATTTTAAAACATTACTTGTTTCATACTTACAAATTCTTTTATCCATCTATCTCTCCCCCTTATTAGTTAAGCTAATAAATAATTTTTGAAGCTCCACCTTTTCTAAATTAAGTCCTAATGCTTTTATTTTTGATAAATCCTTTTCACCTAAAATTATTACTTTTTCAAAGGATGCCATTTCTTCAATAGAAACTACATCATCTTTTTTTACACATTCTCTTAAATATTCTTTAACAACATGGCTTTTTCCAGTTATTGAATATACAGATGATAATATTTTTTCTACTTCTCCACTTTTAATAACTTGTCCATCTTTTAAAATAATAACTTCTTCAATAATATTAGCTATTTCTTCTATTAAGTGAGTTGCTATTATAATTGTGTTCTCTGTCTTTTCATAAAATTTTAAAAGTTCTTTGTAAAATAACTCTCTATAATTTACATCAAGACCAAGAACAGGTTCATCAAAACATAATATTTCTGCTCCTGAAGAAAGGGCAAGTATTATTTTTAAAATGGAACTATATCCTGTAGATAATTCTTTGATTTTTTTATTTATATCTAAATTAAATTCTTTACTTAAATTTAGTGCATAATCCATATTAAAATTTTTATAAAATTCTTTTGTCCATTTAAATATTTTTGATATTTTCATATCCTCTTCAAAATAATTTTTTTCTTCCATTAAGTAAATCTTTGAAAGGGCTTCTTGATTTTCATATACGTTTTCTCCATCTATAAGAATTTCTCCACTAGTTAACACTTCTCTATTATTTATTAGTCTTAAAAGAGTTGTTTTTCCTACGCCATTTCTTCCAAGTAATCCATATATTTTTCCACCATTAATTTTTAAGGAAATATTTTTTATAACCTCTTTATCTTTAAAGCTTTTGTTTATATTTTTAAACTCTATATTACTCATTTTTCTCACCTCTTTTTATCATGTTTATTATCTCTTCTTTTGATATTTTAAGTCTTTTTGCTTCTTCAATTAAATTAACAATATAATTATCATAAAACTCATTTTTTCTTCTTATTCTTAACATTTCCTTTGCTCCCTTTACAACAAACATTCCTAGTCCTCTTTTTTTATAGATAACTCCTTCATTTACCAAAATATCAAAGCCTTTTCTTATAGTAGCTGGATTAATTTTATAATTTAATGAAATTTCTGTTGTAGAAGGAATTTGACTTTCCTCTTCATATATTCCATTTAAAATTCCATCTTCTATTGCATTTGCTATTTGAATATAAATTGGACTTTCATCATTAAAATTCATTTTCTCACCTTCTTTGTTAATTAGTTAGTTACTTATGTAACTAACTATATATGATTTAGTTATTTTTGTCAATAACTTAAACAAATATTTCTAATTTTTTTAATTTCTTATATTAAGCTTTATTATTAACTTGGTAAGTTATCTACAGTTTTCAAAATACATAATTTCCTATGGAATAAAAATAAGTGACTAAAAAATAGCCACTTAAAACAGTTTTTATATACACACTCTTACAAATCTTTTAAACTTTCCTTTACACACAAAGGAGCTTTCAATTATATTAAATCCTGCAGATTTTATATATTCATCCATATCTTCAAAGGTTATTAGAACTAATTTATTTGTAATATTTCTTGAATAATTAATTATATCTGTTTGCTCCTTTAGTGTGGTTGGAGTAAATAATCCATAAGGAAGGTCTATTATTGCTGCATCATATTTTTCTTTTATATGACGCATATCTTTACAAGTAATACAATCATCATATCCAAAAAATTTTAAATTCTTCTTTGCATCCTTTGCAACAGGTAATCTAAGTTCTACTCCTTTAACATCTATCCCCATTGAAAGCCCTTCAATAACTACTGTTCCTACCCCACAACAAGGGTCAATAAGCTTTGTATTTAAATTATCACAAACTGCTATATTTACTAATGCCCTTGCAATTCTTCCACTTAAAGAATTTGAATAAGAACAAGGTTTATTATCATGTATATGCCATTTAAAATCATTTTTTTCATACTCACCTAAAAACCACTTATTATTTATACAAATTACTCCTAAAATTATTTTAGGCTCTTTCATATCTGGCTCTCCATTAACTACAAGACCTATTTCTCTCATTGCATTTAATCTTTCCTTATAAGAAATTTCATTTTCATCTAATCTTATATAAGAAACTTTAAAATCATCATAGGATAAATTATCTTTTTTTATATTTTCAATAATCATATTTAAAGATTCTTCTTCATATATTATCTTTAGACATTCTTTTATAAAAGGACTTCTTGTTGGTGTAATATATTTTTTAGAAAAAAAAGTTTTGCATTCTAATTCTAAATTAAATAAAGATTTAATTTCTAGTTTACATAATTCTTTTTCATATTGAGGATAATTTACCACATAAAAATACTTATTTTCTTTATTCATTACTTCTTCTCCAATTTATTTATTACTTTTATCTTAAAATATTTCTTTTTATTCCAAATTATATTATAATATTTAAAAGTTTTCTTTTTTAATTTTTAAATTAATATATGCTTTTTAAATTATATCATAAATATATAACAAAATTATTTTAATATTTTTAGGTTAATTATTTAGTTTTCAGAAAATTGTGATATAATTTATAATATATTTACCAACTTACTTACTAGGGAGATGATTAAAATGATATTAGCAGAAATGGATAAAATTTATTCAACATTAAATGACGAAGGCTTTAGCTTATCTAGTGCTTCATATGAAAAGGATGATTATCATGTTTTTTATAAAAGTGGGTTAGTTCTTACAATGGACCTTTCTACTCCAAAGGTAGATGCAACTATGATGTATTTTGATTCTAATGGTGAATTTGTATCTTATACTTATGACTTAGCTACTCCAGAATCTTTTGAAGACCTTTTAGAACATGTTTTAAATGTAATTGAAACAAATAGTATGAAATTAAAATGGGACCTTAACCTTTATGAAATAATTCATTTAGATAAATTAATCTTTGTTTCAAAAAAAGACTTAGAAAAAACTTCTTCAGAGGATAATTTGGACAATCTTAAAATTGAAAGAATTATGAACTTTGACAGACCTTTATTTAACATGATAGTTGGTTTTGGTGATGATAAAAATAAATTTACTCTTTTATATGATAAACTTTCTAATGAAGGATTTAAAATAATGCTTATAGAAAGAAGTAATACAGGAATAGCTAACATAACTAGAGCTTTATTTAGAAAAGATGGTGTTTTAATTGTTTTATTCTATGAAGAATCAGGAGTTATTCTTTGTGGAAACATCTATTTTGAAACAAGCAAACCTATAAGTGATAACTTATATATAGATGATGATAATATTTTAAATAAATTTGATTTAGATGAAAATAATAATTCTAAAGACTCTATTCTTTATAAAGTAAAATTCTCTGAAACAACTTTAAAAACTGTTTTATACTTAATGAATAGCACTGATATTATACATCCTAAAATGTGCAAAGGAGCTTATGAAAGCATAAACTTAGTTAATAGTACAACTTATCTTGCAAACAAATATCATAAGCATTTAAAATCTATTGCTAATGAATTATCTAATGAAGATTTAGAAGCTTTAGGTATGAAATAAAAAAATTCGGGTTCTTATTTTAAGAACTCGAATTTTTTATTAAATTAAAGTTTTAATGGTATAAATACTTTTTCTTTATTATAATCAGTAATATAACCACCTATGTTATAAACTTCTTTTAAAAGATTCATATTTATAACCTTTTCTGATTTTCCAGATTCTATTATTTTTCCTTTTTTCATTATTATAATATTATCACTATATTTAAGGGCCTGATTTATATCATGAAGTACCATTAAAACAGTAAGATTTTCTTCTTTATTTAGTTTTTTTACTAATTCTAAAACTTCTACTTGATGATATATATCAAGATATGTTGTTGGTTCATCAAGAAATAATATTTCACTCTTTTGAGCAAGTGCCATAGCAATAAATACCCTTTGTCTTTCTCCACCTGATAAGCTCATAACAGCTTTACTTTTTAAATTTTTAAGTCCAGTTTTTTCTATTGCCCAATTTATTATTTCTTCATCTTCTTTAGAATTACCTTGAAAATATTTTTTATGTGGAATTCTTCCATAGGACACAACTTCCTCTACTGTAATATCAGAAGGAATGGAATTTTGTTGGTGAACAACTGCTATTTTTTTAGCTATATCTTTATATTTTAAAGAATTTATACTCTTATTATCTATTAATATCTTTCCATTACTTCCTTTATTTAAACCACAAAGTAAACTTAAAAGAGTAGATTTTCCACTTCCATTAGGCCCTAAAATTGTTGTTATTTTTTCTTTTTCTATATTAACATTTAACCCTTTTATAAATTCTTCACCCTTTTTATAGGAAAAACTTAAGTTATCAGCTTTTATCACTTTAAATCCCTCCTTCTTAAAAGAAATAAGAAAAATGGTGCTCCAAATATACAAGTTAAAACTCCAACTGGTATTTCATAAGGTCTTATAACTATTCTTCCAATTGTATCACATATTAAGACAAGAATAGAACCTATAATTCCTGCAAAGGGAATTAAATATTTATGGTCAGAGCCTATTATCATTCTACATATATGAGGTACAACTAAGCCAACAAAGGATATAAGTCCTCCTATAGAAGTTGAAACTCCTGCTAAAAATACTGCTATTATAGTAACTAAAATCATATAAATTTCAGTATTAAATCCAAGACTTTTTGTATTTTTATTTCCAAGAACAAGTATATTACATATTTTACTTAATAAAAGAGCTGATATTATCCCTATTAATGAATAAAAGATTAAAATATGTACACTGCTCCAATTAACTGTTTCTAAACTTCCAAGAAGCCATTTTTGAATATTTGAAGCTCCAAGACCTGATTTCATAGTCATCATTGATGATAATCCAGAAAAAAGTGCATTACAACAAGCTCCAGCTAAAACAATTCTTATAGGTGATAATCCATTTTTATATGCCATAAAATATATTATTGCACAACATAATAACCCACCTAAAAATCCAAATAAAGGTCTAAAGCCTATTATTTGTGGCATAAAAACCATAAAAAATACAGTTGTCATAGAAGCACCTGAAGATATTCCTGTTACATAAGGGTCTGCTAAAGGATTTCTTATAACAGCTTGAAGGAGTACCCCTGCAATAGAAAGATTTGCTCCTATAAGAATTCCTACAATAACTCTTGGCATTCTTAAATCTTTTATAATTCCTATATTTCCTTCATTATTTCCAAAAAACATTCCATCTATAAGTTCTTTAAAAGTAATTTCTATACTTCCTATCTTTAAAGAAATAAACATTGATACTATAAGAATAATAAATACTAAAAATATAATTAAAATTTTTGACTTTTTCATTTTATTCCTCATTATGAACAATATCTTTTAAAATATCTAATCCTTCTATAACCTTTAGGTTTGCACTCATTCCAAAATAATTATTATCTAAATAAATTACCTTTCCTTCCTTAACTGCCTTTATATTTTGCCATGTAGCATCTGATGCCATTTCCTTTTCTAATGCTTTTTTAGTTTCCTCTGGCATAGCATGGGTCATAACTAAAATCTTTTCTGGATTAAGCTTTGTTAATTCTTCTTTGCTATATGTAACAAAAGGCATACTACTATCTTGAACTAAATTGTTTCCTCCAACAAGTTCAACTAAACTTCCAATATAAGAAGAAGGTGTTGCTATCATAGTAGAGCCAGGTGCTGCAAATAAAACTAAAACATCTGTACTTTCTGAAGAATTTGAAACATTTTTTTCTTTTTCTTCTATTTGAGATACTAACTCTTTAGCTTTTTCATTTTTATTAAATCTTTCTCCTAAAGTTTTTATTGTTTCTTTTAATCCTTCTAAACTGCTTAAAGAGAAAAATTCACTTTTAATATTATTATCTTCAAAAAGCTTTATATAATCTGAGCCTAATGTATCTACAGAAACAACTATATCTGGATTTAAAGATTTTATTATTTCTAAATCTGGGCTCATAGGATTTCCAACTTCTACTGCATCTTTTGTGCTTTCTGGTAATTCATAAGAAGTTGAAGGAACTCCTGAAACCTTAATTTGTAAAGCATCTAAAATTTCAGTTAGGGCAACTGAAGTTGAAACTACAACTTCACTTTGCTCCTCTTCTATTATATTATCTTCACTATTTTCTTCTTCAGATTTTGTAATATTATTTTCAGAAGACACCTTATTATCTTCTTTCTTATTAGAATTTCCACAACCTACAAGTGAAAAAGTTATTATTGCTAAAAATATTATTAATAAATTTTTTTTAAATTTCATTATTTTTCTCCAACCTTTTTCTTTCTAGAAGCTACTAAAACTCCAGCAGAACCAATAGACATTAGCCCTAATAAAGCTACAAATGAAAAGCTTGTATTATCTGATGTTTTTGGTACCTCTATTGTATAATCTTTTATAAATGTTAAAGTATCTTTTAGTAACTTAACATCAAATTCTACATCTCTACCCATTGGTACTATATAAATCTTAGCTTTAATTAAATCATCTAAACTAGAAATGCTAAATCTTACTGTAGTTTCATCATTATTTACATTTTTTGTAGCATTTACTTTACTTCCATTAACATATATTTCGTGATTTTGAAGATATTCATTTCCTGTAAATGTTAAAGTTATATAATATACTCCATTAACTTCTTCTACTTGTGTGGTTTCACTTAAATAGCTTCTTGCCATTGCCATGCCTGTAGCATTTTCATGATATACTTCATTTTTAATAGAATATAATTTTCCTTTTATTATTTCTGTTTTACTTTCTTCTTTTTTACTGCCTTCTTGTGATACATTAGAATTATTTAAGCTTCCACTATTTCCATTTCCTATTGAGGAATTATTATTATTATTTGAATTTGATTCATTATTAGAGTTATTATTTCCTAGTGAACCGCTTCCATTTGATTCAGTTTTTATAAGCTTAAGAGTTTCCTTTAAAAGAGTTACTTTAAAATCTACATTTCTACTCATTGGAGCTATAAAAGTATTAACCTTTATAGAATCATCAAGACTATTTACAGTAAATTTTATTTTTATTTCTTTATCTGTACTTGATACAACAGTGTGATTAACTTTATTTCCATTAACATAAATTTCATGATTTTTCATTAAATCAACACCTGTAAAAGTTAAAGTTATATAATACTTTCCATCTACTTCTTCAACTGTTGATACAGAATTAAGATATTGTCTTGCCATAGATTGTCCTACTGCATTTTCATGGGTAACTTCATTTTCTATTGTATAAATCTTCTTAACTGATTCTGTATTACTATTTGAAGAATTTCCACCATTGTTTTCATTTGGCTTTTGGTTTTCTTCTGGCTTTTCACTTTCTTCTGGCTTTTCACTTTCTTCTGGTTTTATAGTTTCTGAAGAATCTTCTTCTTTATTATCATCTTTTCCATTTTCTAAATCTTCTTCAATCTTAGTTAATGTATTTAAATCATTAATAACTGAAAAAGATACTTCATGATTTGCTACAACAACTAACATATCAAGTTGAACCTTTGAATCAATTGAAGGAACTTCAAAACTTATAGTTTTATCCTCTAAGTTAATTATTCCTTCTAAATTAACTCCTTGAAGGCTTACTCTTATATTTTGTAAAAACTTATACATCTTTTCATTAAAAGATAAAGTCATAACTATCTTTCCATCTTTTACTTCTATTTTAGTTTCATCCTTTAGTACATTTCTAGCAGATTGAGCTCCATGTTCTAGCTCTTCTTCACTTGCACCTTCTTTATAATATTCAACACTGTTAGTCATTGTATACTTTCCATCCTCTAAAGCTTCTCTTGCTTCAACTGTACTTACTTCAACTGTACTTACTTCTGAAGCTCTAACATTACTAACATTTATAGTTGATATTGATGTAGCCACCATTAAGCTAGCTAAAATAATACTTAATTTCTTTTTTAACATAAAGTCATCTCCCTTTTCTTTTGTTTAATTCATATTGATTATTAATTCTTAAGTAGGATATCATATTTTTCAAATGATTTTTTTAAAATATTTCATTATCTTTTTTAGTATTTTAACTATATATTTATTTTTGTAGTCATTTTATGGATATTTAGAGATTTTATATTAAATATAGAATTATTTTTTGTAAACTTCTTTCTTTTATTAAGCTTTATTATTAACTTAACAAGTTATCCTTAATTTTTAAAATATATAATTTCCTATATAACTAAAATAAAAAAATTACCACATATAAAATTCTTTATATGTAGTAACTTTTTTTGTTTTTAATTTATTTTAAATTTTTTATCATATTAATTAATATTTCTTTGTTATTTAAATTAGGGTTTTCAATTACTTTATTTAAAAGATTATTTAAAATTATTCCTATATCTTTTCCTGGTTTAATTCCTAATGCTATTAAATCTTTTCCATCAACATTTAAATTTTTAATAGTAAAACATTCTTGTGCTTTTATGATTTCATTTAATTTTTTTTCTGTTTCTATAAGCTTTTCTTCTTTTTCTTTATAAAATTTAGGGTTTTGAGCTAAAGCATCTGCTTTTTTTACTTTAAGAAGGTCTCTAAATAAATCTTCTCCTATTAAACTTAAAAGTTTTCTTATAGATTTTTTACTTCTTACATCTCTATCATGATATTTTATTAAAGTAACAACTTTATTTATAGTTTCATTATCATATTTCATTCTTTTTAATATTTTAAATGCCTTATCAGCAGAAGCTAAGTCATGACCATAAAAGTGTCCTATTCCCTTTTCATCTACCCTTTTACACTCTGGCTTACATATATCATGAAGAACCATTGTAAGTCTTAAATAAAGTTTTGGCTCTATGTTTTCTGTTGCTTTTAATATATGAGTTAAAACATCATATACATGATGAGGATTTTGCTGCTCTACCCCTTTACATAAACATAATTCCTTTAAAAAATGTTTTAAAAGGCCTAAATCTATAAGCTCATTAATATACATAGGATTTGAAACTATTATTTTATCAAATTCTACTCTTATTCTTTCAATAGAAACATTTTTTATATTACCACTTAAGTTTTTTATTCCTTCTTTTGTTGAAGGCTCTATGAAAAAGTTAAGTTGAGCTGCAAAACGTATAGCCCTAAGCATTCTTAATGCATCCTCTTCAAATCTTTTATCAGGATTTCCAACTGCTTTTATTATTTTTTTATTTAAATCTTCTTTTCCTTTAAAATAATCTATAAGACCCTTTTCTTCATTATATGCCATTGCATTTATAGTAAAATCTCTTCTAGATAAATCTTCTTTTAACTCACTTACAAATTGAACCTTTTCAGGATGTCTTCCATCTTTATATTCTCCATCAACTCTATATGTAGTAACTTCAAAATTTTCTTTATCTAAAATAACTGTTACTGTACCATGTTTTATTCCTGTTGGAACTGTTTTTTCAAAAATATTTATTGTGTCTTCTGGTTTTGCATTAGTTGTTATATCCCAATCATTAACTTTTCTATTTATTAAGCTATCTCTTACACAACCACCTACAGCATAACTTTCAAAGCCATTTTCTTTAAATTTATCAATTATAAATTTTACATTCTTAGGAAGCTCTATTTTAAACTCCATTTAATATCACATCCCTATTTATTGAAATCATAAGTTCTTCTACCTTATCATAATCTGGTTCATCTTTTAAGGAAGTATTTTTTGCAGCATAATCAAATTTCTTTTCATAGTCATTTACCATTTCAAATATTTCACTATAAGAAAATTCTCCCTTTCTTATTTTAAGAAGAAATTCTCTATCCTTTTCCCTATAGGTATTTATCCCTTTTCCTTCTAAAAGTTCTGTTCCCATTAAAAAAAGTCTTATTAAATGCATGGCATGTTTATTTAAATGATTTGTATCTTTTTTGCTATTTCTGTGATTTAATTTATCATAGTCTTTTATAACATTACTCATTTCAGCATATATATTTTTAAAATCTCTAAGAGGATAATGCTTAAAATTTACATCTATAAATAGTTCACTTTCAAAATCTTCTTTTTTAGATTTATCAATATAAATATTAAGATTTTCCTTTGAAAAAACTTCATATCTATCCTTCATAGTAGCTATTTGAGTTTTTATTGTATTAAGTATGTGTATTTCCTTTTCTCTTTGAGGATAATTATCTCTTGCTAATGCATTTTGAAGTCTTCTTAACTGGGCAGAAGCATATCCACCAAAACTTTGGATTGCTCTTTTAGATAAAAATAAATCTTTATTATCTTTAATCATTTTTCCATATTTATTGCATATAAATATATGTTCATCTTTTGTTCCAAGTATTTCTAATACATTTGGATTACAATTTAACATAAGTTTAAGTATTTTTCTTAAAGCATATACTACAGTATCTGTTTTTCTATCTTCAAACTGTTCAAATATAGATGAGCCAAGAATTTCATTACTTGTTTCAACAGCTATTCCTCTAATATCAAGGTCACTTGTTTCAACATTTGTTCCATAAGCATAACTTCCACCAGTAGTAAGAAATATAATATTTTTTCCTAAATGTTTATCTGTTCTTAAAAAATCATATTCCTTAGACTTAAGCTTTTCTTTTATTTCATTAGTATTCAAAAAACATCCCCCATTTTTAAAAGGTTTAGTCTAGCTTAATTAAGTATTTTTCTAAATTAGTTTTTTGGTTTTTAAATATTAAAGGTTCTATTTTGTATCCTTCTATTCCATTAACATAATTTAAATATATTTCTTTATCAAGACCATCAATATTTCTTAAAAAGCTTACTAAATCTCCATTTACTTTTTCTTTATAATTTTCATCTAGTTCTATTAAAAAGTCTTTTATTCCATTTTCACTACTTAATCTTTTTATATCATTATGAATTAGTCCTTCTAAATAAGAAAGTTTAATAAGTCTTCCCATTCCATTACATAAAGGACATTTTTCTTCCATATATTCATAAACACTTTTTCCTCTTCTTTTTCTAGCTATTTGTACAAGATTAAGCTCTGTAAATGGAAATATCTTTACATTTCCCCCATCTTCTTTTAAAGCTTCTTTAAGTTCTTTTAAAACTAAAGATTTATGGCTTTTATCTCTTAAATCTATAAAGTCTATCACTATAATTCCACTCATATTTCTAAGTAAAATTTGTCTTCCAATTTCTTTTGCTGCTTCTAAATTAGTTTCTAAAATTGTTTTTTCAAAGTTTCTTTCTTTAATGTTTTTTCCTGTGTTTACATCAACTACATACATTGCTTCTGTTTTGTCAATTACAATGCTACCTCCACAATGAAGGGTAACTTTATTGTGTCTAAGCTTTAAAAGTTCTTTTTCTATGCCATAAGTATCAAAAAGGCCTCTTGTGTCATTAAAAATTTTTACTATTATATTTTCTTGTTCTTTTAAATAACCCTTAGCAAATTCAAAATCATCTACATCATCTAAAACAATTTTTATAGGTTCTGTTCCAACTTTGTCTCTTAAAACTTTATTTAAAGCTAAATTATCTCCATAAAGTTTTCCAAGCTTTGTAGAAAAATTCATTCTTCTCATAATTTCTTCATATTCTTTTAAAAGAAGTTTTCTTTCTACTTTAAGCTCTTCAATGCTTACATTAGCTGATTCTGTTCTCATAATAAGCTTAACCTTTGGGATTTCTTCAAGTTCTGCTCTTATAAGTTCTTCTTTTACTTCATCTTTAAATCTTTTAGAAAACTCTATTCCTTCTCCAAAGCTTTCTAAAACTATATATTTTGAAGGTATACTAAATTTTGTTGTTACTTTAGGTCCTTTATCATTTAAAGGTTCTTTTATAACCTCTACTATTATTTCATCACCTTTTTTAATGCCACTTTCTTTTAATTCATTACTATAATAAAGGTATGCTTCCTTATTAAGACCAATATCTATAAAAATTGAATTAGTGGCAGGGATAATATTTTTTACCCTGCCTTTGTAAATTTCACCAATTAAAGGCCCTTGATTTTCTTCTTCTACAATACACTCTTCTAGTATTCCCTTATTTCTAATTGCTATTCTAAGAATATTATTTCTTCTTTCTACAAAAATCTCTTTCATCTTAAAACACCTTACCTAAAATCACAAAGTGGTACTAATTTTTCATTTCTTGTAAAATACATTTCTTCTCTCTTTATCTCTACAAAGGCATCTTCATTTACATTAGATGTTCTTTTCTTAATATAATCAACTAATAAATCAGCAGATAAATGTTCACGACTTCCTGAGGCTAAAAGAACATTTAAAATAAGTTCATTATCCTTAATCCAATATTTAAAATCTAAAACTAAAGGTTTTATATTAACCTCTCTTTCCCCTTTTTTACTTTTCTTTATAGTAGTCCAATCATTATCTTTTAATAAATTTTCTATTTCTTTTTCAAGATTAGAAGTATTTTCATAAGAAACTTTAATTATATATCTACATGCATCTATAAGTGCCATAGCTTGAGGTGCTTTCTTTTCACCTTCCACATTAACAATTTTCTTTGCTTGAATAAATTTTATTCCTGAAGCACTTTTAGAATTAAGTTTTTCAATCATTTCCTTTTCATCTACTTCATCTGATAAAACTAAATCCATATACTCCCCTTGAGAATAAACTCCCACAGATAGGGGTTGAGCAATTGACATAGCCATATGTGGATTAAATCCTTTTGAATATTCCATAGGTAAATCTGCTCTTCTTACTATTTTTTGAAGTGTTCTCATTAAATCTAAATGGGATATAAATTTTATATTGCTTTCTTTAGTAAATTTAATTAAGTATCGCACCCTTAAAGCACTCTCCTTCCTTGAAGTTAACATTTATTCCACAACCAGTACAGCCTTTTCTACAGTTTTGTGTAAGTTCTGCTCTCTTTGCTTTTTCATTTTCATTTTCTAGATATTTTCTATTTACTCCAATATCTATAAAATCCCATGGTAAGATTTCATCATAGCTTCTTTCTCTATAAACATAAAAATCTCCATCTAAATTACACTCTTTAATAGCTTCCATCCAAGCATCATAATTAAAATATTCGCTCCATCCATCAAACTTTGCACCTTTTTCAAAGGCCTTTATTAAAACTTCTGAAAGCTTTCTATCTCCTCTTGCAAATAAAGCTTCCATATAAGATGTTTTTTGTTCATGGTAGTTATATACTATACTTCTTGATTTTAATGCACCCTTTATAGCTTTTATCTTTTCTCCCACTTCATCCATTCTAGCCATCTTTGCCCATTGGAATGGAGTAAATGGTTTTGGAACTAATATAGATGTACTTACAGTAACTTTTAAACCTTTCTTTCTTATGTTCTTTGGAACTGCAAAATATTCATCAGCTATTTTTTGTGCTAAATCTGCTATAGCTACACAATCTTCAACTTCTTCATAAGGAAGACCTATTATAAAGTAAAGCTTTATTGAACTCCAACCTGCTTCAAAAGCACTTCTTGAGGCTTCTAATATTTTTTCTTCTGTTAACCCCTTATTAATTATGTCTCTCATTCTTTGAGAACCAGCTTCTGGGGCAAAGGTAAGACCTGTTTTCTTAACCTTTTGAATTTCTTTTATTAAATCTACAGAAAAAGCATCAACTCTTATAGATGGAAGGGCAACAGCTACTTTCTTTTTGCTATGCTCTTCCATAAGTTCATGTATAAGTCTTTGAATATCTGAATAATCACAAGTACTTAATGAAGAAAGAGAAATTTCTTGATAACCTGTATTTGCAATAAGTTTTCTTGCTTGTTCTTCTAATGTTTCTCTTGTTTTTTCTCTTACAGGTCTATAAATCATACCAGCTTGGCAAAATCTACATCCATTTGTACATCCTCTAAAGGTTTCAAGGACAACTCTATCATGTACAATATCAGTATATGGAACTATAATATTTTCTGGAAATTCTACCTTATCAAAATCTGCTACAATTCTCTTTTTAACCTTAGCTGGTACATCTTCATATTTAGGCTTAAATTCTTTTATTGTCCCATCTTCATTGTAAGATACATCATATAATGAAGGTACATAAATACCTCTTATATGAGATATCTCTCTTAAAAATGCTTTTTTATCCCACTTGTTTTGATATTTTTTATAAACTTCAAGAACATCATTCATCATTTCTTCTCCCTCTCCAAGTTCAAAGAAATCAATTATCTCAGTTAATGGTTCAGGATTATAAGCACAAGGGCCTCCAGCCATTATAATTGGGTCATTTTCTCCTCTTTCAGAAGCTCTAAATGGAATTTTTGACATATCAAGCATATTTAAAATGTTTGTATAACTCATTTCATATTGAAGGGTAAAACCTATAATATTAAATTCCTTTAAGGGAGTTTTTGTTTCTAAAGAATATAATGATATATTATTTTTTCTTAATTGTTCTTCCATATCTGGCCAAGGTGCAAAAACTCTTTCACAATATGTATCTTCTCTTTGATTTATTGTATGGTATAGAATTCTTGTTCCTAAATGAGACATTCCTACTTCATAAACATCTGGAAAACAAAAGGCAAAATGTATATCTATGTCATCTAAATCTTTAATAATCTCATTAAGTTCTCCACCAATATATCTTGCAGGTTTTTCAACCTTATATAAAATATTATCTGTTATTCTATTCATTAAAAGAATCCTCCTATGTACTCTCATATCTATTTATTTTATCATATAAGATATTTTAAAGAAATACAGATTATTTTTTCCCTTGCCTTAAAAATTCTTCCAATACTCTATTATCTACAGCATTGCTTTTTTCTATCCATGTTGAATATGTTATTAATATTGATGTTACCAACAAACTAATATTAACTTTATGTATAAATGTTATTAATAAAAATATAAATATAAGTAGTGCTGAAAAAACATAGCTTATATTTATTAATATGGTTTTTGATTTTTTACATGAAAATTTTTTACTTAATAAAATCTCATATATTCTAGCTCCATCTAAAGGATATGCAGGAAACATATTAAATATAAATAGCCCTAAATTAATTCCCATACTTTCACAAAAAGAAATTATATTAAACTTAGTAAGTATTAAAAAAATAATATACATAAATAAATTAAATAAAGGGCCTGAAAAATATATTATACATTTTTTACTTCTATCTAATTCTTCAATATTTTTTAATTTTATTTTTGCACCAGTTAAATTAACTTCAAAATCTGATAAAGATGCTCCATAATGTTTTGCTATTATAATGTGGGTTATTTCATGTAATATAATCCATAAAAAGCCTATAATTAAGGTTTTATCATTAAAACTATAAATTATTAACATTATAACAAATTCTAATAACACTTTTTTAGTTTTTTTATTCATATAATGCTCCTACACATTATTCCTTAAAAATCATTACTAAAAAAATTATCTTTATTAATTTTTTCTTTAAATTCCTTAAAATATTTGCTTAAATCACTTTTTATATCCTCTAAAAATTTTATTTCATATCTTTTATTAATAGCTTCCTTGGTATTAAAAAATACTTGTTGTACATCCTTTGAAGGACTATTTTTTGCTATTATTAAAATTAAAATAAGTAAGGTTGCTCCTATTGTTTGAAATATAAACTTCTTTATAATAATATTTTTCTCCCTTTTCTTATTATTTTTAAAATAATTATCAATATTGCTTTTTTCTTCTATTTTTAAATTATTGTTCTCTGATATTTTTGAATAATAGCTCCTATAAAGGTTTCTATAATCTACCATAACTTTCTCCCATTACTTATATCAATTAATTATATTCATAAAAAAAGGTTTTATGAAATTTTCCTTCACAAAACCTTTTAAAATAAATTAAAAATGTATTTTCTTTTTTCTCATTCCTATATTTAAAACTAATGCCATTGCCATAAGAGTTGTTAAAAGAGAACTACCTCCATAACTTACCATAGGCAATGTTATTCCTGTAATAGGCATAAGACCTATATTCATTCCTATATTTTCTGTTATTGCAAATAATAAATAAGATACCATTCCTAAAACTACAAGAGAGCCAAATAAATCCTTTGCTTTTCTTGCTATCTTTACCATTCTAAATATTATTATAGAATATAAAACTATTACAGCTAATGCTCCTATTAATCCGCATTGTTCTGCTATAGCAGTAAAAATAAAATCTGTTTGTATTTCTGGCACATTACTTGCTGCATATCCTATTGTTCCATCAGCCTCTAAAGAAGGTTGTGAACCTAAAATTCCCCCTGAACCAATTCCAATTAAAGCTTGATTAAGTTGATACCCTGCATCACTATTTTCTTTTTCTGGGTCTAAAAAAGCAGTAAATCTAGTTATTTGATAAGAAGGAAGTAGTCCTGAATTAATTATTATAACTATTCCTATAGCTAATGCTATAAGACCTCCTGCTATTATTTTTCTGTTAAATCCTGCAGCTGCCACTATTCCTAATACTATAAAAAAACAAACCATTGTCATACCCATATCCGGTTGAATAGCAATAAGTCCAACTGGAATAATTGCATAAAAAACAATTTTAAAGAAGTTCTTTACATCATTTATTTCCCCATCCATTTCATGAATAAGCTTTGCAACCATAAGTATAAGAGCAAATTTTGCAAGTTCTGCTGGTTGAATACTTATTCCAAGCTTTATCCATCCTCTAGCTCCATTTATAGTTTTACCTATCTTTGGAATCCATACACATACAAGAAGTATTATTGAAAACCAATATAATATTGGAACATACTGAAAAATAATAGAATAATCTATAGATACCAATATATACATTGCTACTATAGATATAATAAACCATGTTATTTGCTTTTTAACAAAATAATATGGGTCTGTTATATTTCCTACACCAGCTTTAGTACACAAATATATATTTAAGATTCCAAACAAAACTAATAAAATTATAGATATTAAAAGTGTTTTATCAATTTCTCTTATAAGTTTAAAATCTAACTTATGTCTTTTTAAAAAATTTTCTCTTTCAAACAAAAAAAATTACACCTCCTTAAATAAATATAACATATTGATTATATACTATAACATACTTTTTTAAGATATTAATAAATTATTCATAAATTTCTATAGAATAAAAAAAGCTTTATATGACAAATAAAAATTCATCACATAAAGCAGCTTTTTATTATCTTCCTCTAACACCCTTTATAGGTATGTTTGCAACTAATGCTGAGTTTGTATCTCCTTCTAATGCCTCACTTTTTGTAACAGATATTTCTACATCTTCACATTCAATTTCTATGTACTTAGCAAGCACTTCAAGAATCTCATTTCTAATTTTTTCTATTGTTTCTTCTGGAATGTCTCCTCTATCATGTATAAGTATAAGCCTTAATCTATCCTTTGCCACTTGTTTAGGGCTTTGTTTTTTAGAAAAGCTACTAAAGAATCCCACAACTCTCACCTTCTTCCATTATTTTCTTCTAAAGAATTTTTTTATTGCGCTAAAGAATCCTTCATTTTCTGTACTTAAGTCCATAAAAGGTACATCTTCTCCAGTAATTCTTCTTGCTATATTTTTAAATGCTTGTCCTGCATAAGCATTATCTTCTAATACTATTGGTTCTCCTTTATTAGTAGACACTGTAACATTTTTATCATTAGGAACTACTCCTATAAGCTTTACTGATAATGTTTCTATTATATCTTGAACATCAAGCATATCTCCACTTTGTGTCATAGCATAATCAATTCTATTAATTATTAAACCATGGTCATCTAATCCCTTTGCATCAAGCTTTCCAATAACTCTATCTGCATCTCTTACAGATGTTATTTCTGGGTTAACTACAACTAATGCTCTGTCTGCTCCTATTACAGAATTTTCAAAACCTTGTTCTATTCCTGCTGGACAGTCTATTAATACATAATCATATTCTTCTTTAAGTTCATTTACAACCTTTAACATTTGTTCTGGACTTATATCATCTTTATCCTTTGTTTGAGCTGTTGGAAGTAAGCAAAGATTTGGATATCTCTTATCCTTTATTGTTGCTTGTTTAAGTCTACATCTTCCTTCTACTACATCAAAAAGTGTATAAACTATTCTATTTTCTAATCCCATTAATACATCTAAATTTCTAAGACCTGTATCTCCATCAACAACTACAACTTTTTTTCCTAAAGCTGCTAGTGCTGTACCTATATTAGCTGTAGTTGTAGTTTTTCCTACTCCTCCCTTACCTGATGTAATTACTATAGATTCTCCCATTACTATACTCCTCTCTTAATCAAACTAAAAATATTTATTACTTATATATGGTTCTACTATTATAGTTCCATTATTTACTTTTGCTATTTCTGGATATTCTGGTTTTTCATAATCATCTGGTGATATTGTAATTATATTTCCTATTTTTAATATTCCTGGTTGAAGAGAATAGGCTGCAATAATAGCTTCTTCATTTCCAGTAGTTCCTGCAAAAACGTTACCTTTTATATTTCCAAGAACAATTATATTTCCAGTGGCATAAACCTCTGCTCCACTATTAATATCTCCAATAATAACTATATTTCCTTGATAGTTAATATGTTGTCCACTTCTTATGGTTTTTCTTATAAATTTAGTTCTACCTTCATGTACTCCACTAAATCCCTTTACCCCTTCTTCTATTTCTGCCTTTTGAAGTTCACTATCTTCAAAGATAACCTCTTTTACTTCAATTTTTTGAATTAAGGTATCCTTTAATTTTAATATTTCTCTTTCATTAAAGTTAGAAAGTTTAGTTAATATACATAAAGAAGTCCCTTTATAAAATTTTTTCCCTTTTGAAAGCTTTAAAGTTAAGGTTTCAAGTATATCCTCAAAATTTCCGAACTTATCACTATCAACCTCTGCTATTAACCCATCTTTCTTACCTTTTATTCTTACACCATCATTTCGCATTGGTTACTAACCTCCAGCAATTATAAACAACTTTTATTATTGAAATTAATATACATTGTTACTTTAAAATGTATTTACTTTTATTAATTATACCATTAATAAAAAAATATTTATATATTCTATAAATATTTTTTTGCCAAATTCCAAAATAAAAAGGCTTATACAAGCCTTTTTATTCTTCTTCTTTGTTATCTTCAGGTATTGTTAAAACATACTTTGAAAATGTTTCTGATTTACTTGCATAATTTGAATCCATTTGTAACAATCTATCTTTAAAATATGCTTCATAAACAGCCCTTGTAACCTTAGCAACAGAACCACCATGTCCTCCATCATAAGCAACAACAACTACAGATATTTCTGGATTATCAAAAGGTGCATAACTTATATATGTTGCATAAGGTGCTCTTCCTATTTCATATTGTTTATCAGAGAAATCTGCTGTACCTGTTTTACCAGCAGTTGATATTGGAAAGCCTAAGAAAGCTGTAGATGCTGTACCACCTTCTTCATTAACTCTACTCATACCATCTCTAATAGCACTTATTGTGCTTTGTTTTAACTCTGTTTTATCTAAAACTTCTGGTGTATATTCTTCTATTAACCCACCATCTGGATTAGTTATTTTATCAACTAAATGCATTTTATATCTTACACCATTTGTAGCTATTGTAGATACATATTGAGCTAATTGAAGTGGTGTAAATGCATTCATACCTTGACCTATAGATGCATTAATAAGTTCTGCTGGAGAAGTTATTTCACTTCCCTTATCTTGAACAACAAATCTTGCTATTACATTTGCTACAACAACTGCTTGCTTATCTATTGTAGTTGTAATATTTCTACTTTCTTCATATGCTTTAAGATTTGATTTATATTTTTCAGAAGAATTCATTAATTTCTTTACATCATCTAAAATATCTTTTGCAAAAGCATCTGTTCCTAAAGCCTGTTCATCAGTTCCTATTTGATTAAACCTATTGGTTATTTTTTCTTTTAAATCAGCCTTAGCATTTTTTACATCTTCTTCATCATCTTCATTTTTAGAGTAATCTAATGGAGCAAAGAAAGTACCATTATATTCTCCTGATTCTAAGTATTGTGCTAAATAAAGCTTTGAAGATGCTATTGCTCTTGTTTTCCATGACTTAAAATTATAAACCTGACCAAAGTTTTCTTCTATTTCTATTCCTGTGCTTGGATTTTGTTGTCCATTAGGGTCTACTCCTAAACCAAATTTCCAAGCATAGTGTGCTAATATATCTAAAGAACTAAGATTAGCTCCTCCATTTTTGTATATTCTATATCCTGTTTCATAGAAATAATAGTTGCATGATTGCTCAATTGCTGAACCAATTCCTATAGTTCCATGATAACCAAGACAAGTTGGTGCAAAGCCACTACCAAAGGTTTCTGTATGCTCATTAAATGTATGTCTGCATGTTATTTGTGTAGTTGAATCTATAGCTCCACTTTCTATTCCAGCAACACTTGTCATAATCTTAAATGTAGAACCTGGTTGAATAAGACCTTGAGTTGCATAATTGTAAAATGGCTTTGGATATAAATCATACTGGTCTTCTCTATTTCCACTTGAGTTTAAAGGAAATAAATCATCTACAGTCTTTTGTAATCCTCTTGATGATATAAACTTATTTCCATAAGCTTCTAAATCAGGAGCAAAATATTCAGCTGTCTTTTCTGGTGAAAGTTGTCCTGATATTGCAAAGTCATTTGGGTCATAATTAGGAAGAGAAACTAACGCTAATATTCTTCCTGTATTTACTTCAGTAACAATTACAGCCCCTCTATTACAATTACTATAACTGCTATCAGCATTTCTTATTTCTTCCATAGTATCATTTAATGCTTGTTCTGCAACATATTGAAGGTTTTTATCTAAGGTTAAATGGACATTATTTCCTGGGTAAGACTCAAGTTTAAATAATTCTTGAGTTACTCTTCCTGTTGAATTAACTTTAACAGTAGTTCCACCTTTTACACCCTTTAATTGTTCTTCAAAAGCTGATTCTATTCCTGCAACTCCTATAAGGTCTGTAGAAACATCGTATCCTCTTAATTCATACTTTTCCTTATTTGAGCTACTTATAGGAGATAAATATCCTATTGCAGAAGATGCTAACTCCTTATATGGATAATTTCTTATAGGCTCTAAGGAAATATCTATTCCTGGAAGGTCATTTAGTTTTTGATAAATTATAAAGGCAGTTTCTTTATTTATATTTTTTGCTATAGTTACTGATTCATATCCATTTAAACTTTTTAATCTTAATGCATCAAGAACTACCATATATTCTCTAAGTTCCTTACGTGTATAGCTTTTAAGTAAAATATCAGTTAGTTCTTTTCCTGTCATTTCTTTATATTTTTTCATTTCTTCATCTGTTGGATTTAATAATTTTATTAAATTATGAAGTTTTACTAAATAGTTAAAAGATTCATCTGCTGTAATTTCCATAAGCTGGTTATTTATTTTTTCTATCTGCTTATCTGTTAAATCTTCACTTGCATCCATATTTTCCTTTTTTCTAAGCTTTGTTTCTAAATCTTCATTCATTCCCCTATCTCTTTTAAATAAAAGCTCTTCAGATTTTTTTCCTGATTCACTTGTGGAGGTATATTCAAAATATGGATTGTCATTTTCATCAATTTTTAAAATAAGGTTATCTTGAATACTGTCCGTATCATCTTTTTCTTCTAATATTTCCATAAGAGTATCCATAGTTTTAAAGAAATGTTTTGTAGCTTCATCTGTAATTGTATAAGTTATAGCATAAGTTTGAGTATTACTTGCAAGTATATTTCCATTTTGGTCAAATATTATTCCTCTAGGTGCTGTTTCTGATACAAACTTAGTTGAAGTTGTATCTGCTTTTTCTTTATAATCATCATGTTTATAAACTTGAACATATATAAGCCTAGCAACAATAGTTGTAAAGACTATTCCAGTAATTATTAAAAAACCAGTATATTTAGGTGGTTTTTTTTTCTTTTGCTGTTTGTTAACTATCATCTAAAATTCGTCGTTCTCCTTTCAAAATCTTTATTTGAAAATTTGTAAATTAATCCATAAAATAAATACATTAAAATAGAATTATAAATTGCTATATACATATTGCTAAATAAACTTGCTTTTATTCCTATAATATGAATAATTAAAAATACCACTATAAGCTTTATAATGGTTGAAAAAAACATAGTAATAACAGGAATTATTCTGCGATTTTTCCATATACTCTCTCCTATAATGCCTACTACAAAGCATATAAGCATATTTACTAAGGCATTTATTCCAAAGGCTTGAGTAAAATATATATCTTGAAGTATTCCACTTACTACTCCAATAAATACTCCTTCCTCTTTTCCATTTATAATAGAATAAGCTATTGCAAATACAAATAATGTACTAGGATAAATGCCCTTAATTGCAAGAAAAGGAAGGAAGGAAATATCAAGAATTAAAAGCAATATTGAAATTAAAACTACAATAAACTTTTTCATATATTTTCTTACTCCCCATATTTTATTTCTTTTTTATCTTTAGGAACAATTATAAGAAGCTCCCCTAGTTTATTAAAATCCACATAAGGTTCTACAATTGCACTTTTCATTACCTTTACTTTATCTTCTTCAACAGATATAACCTTTCCTACTCTTATGTTTTTAGGATAAACTAATCCTAATCCTGATGTTAAAATAACATCTCCTTCTTTTATATCTGAATCTATTGGAAGGTAATTAACCTTTGTAAGATTTCTATTTTTACTATCTACATATCCTTGTAAAACTCCAGTATTTTCTCCAGAATTTTCGGACATAACACTTACAGCAACATTTTCATTTATTATACATTGAATTATAGACCAATTCTTGCCAACAGTTGTTACTTGCCCTACAAGCCCCTCTGCTGCTATAACAACCATACCTTTTTCTACTCCATCTTTCTCCCCTTTATCTACTATATATCCATCTAAAATTCCACCAGGAGTATATCCAATTATGTTAGTAGCTAAATAAGTATACTCATCATTTTGATCTTTAAATTCTAATAAACTTTTTAATCTTTCATTTTCTTCTTTAAGATTTGAATATGTTGCAAGTTCATTTTTTAATTCATTATTTTCTTTAACAAGCTCTGCATTTGTATTTTTTACTTCAGAGAAGTTTAAAAAAAAGTCTACAAAATTCTTAGCTCCATTATTAATATTATAGATTATTCTCTGCATTGGATTTAAAAGTTCTCCTGCATTCCCTTCTAATCCTTTTGTATCTTTGCTTGCAGTATATATAATTAAACCTAAAAATGTAACTGACAGAACCACTATAGTTACTGTCAGTTTATTTTTAAAGAGCTTCATTTATACTATCTGTCGCCTCTACTTATTTTGTCATAATCTTCAAGGGCTTTTCCAGCACCTAAAACAACACAATCTAGTGGTGTTTCTGCAATATGTACAGGCATATTTGTTTCCTTTTCTATTAGTATGTCTAATCCTTGTAGAAGTGCTCCTCCTCCTGCAAGCATTATACCCTTATCCATTATATCTGCTGCAAGTTCTGGTGGAGTCTTTTCTAGTGTTGTCTTTATAGCCTCAACTATAGAACTTACAGGTTCTCTTAAAGCCTCTCTTACTTGTTCCTCTGAAATTGTTACTGTCTTTGGAAGTCCTGTTATTAAATCTCTTCCCTTAATTTCCATAGTTTTTTCATCTTCAACCTTATAAGCAGAACCTATTTCCATCTTAATTTGTTCTGCTGTTCTTTCACCTATCATTAAGCTATGTTCTTTTTTAACATAAGCAATTATTGATTGGTCAAACTCATCTCCAGCAATTCTTAAAGATTTACTTGTTACTATTCCTCCTAAAGAAATAATTGCAACTTCAGTAGTTCCTCCACCAATATCAACAATCATACTTCCAGTTGGTTCACTTACAGGAAGTCCTGCTCCAATAGCAGCTGCCATTGGTTCTTCCATAAGAACAACATCACTTGCTCCTGCTAATCTACTTGCTTCTTCAATTGCTCTCTTTTCAACTTCTGTAACACCTGAAGGATAACATACTATTATTCTTGGTCTTTTAACACCTTTACTTATTCCCTTTTCAATAAATGATTTTATCATAACTTGTGCTGTATCAAAATCTGCAATTACTCCATCTTTTAATGGTCTTATGGCTATTATATTTCCTGGTGTTCTACCAATCATAAGTTTAGCCTCTCTTCCTACAGCTAAAGGTCTTTTAGTGTTACTATTTATAGCAACTACTGAAGGCTCTCTTAAAACTATTCCCTTTCCTTTAACAAAGACTAAAGTATTTGCAGTACCTAAATCTATTCCTATATCTTTACTTGATCCGAAAAATCCCATTGTCTTTTCCCCTTTCTAATTATATAATTCCTTTTTCTTTTAAACTTATAAATTTATTATTACCTATAATAATATGATCAATTAATTGAATTCCTAAAATCTTTCCACTTTCTTTTATTCTAAGAGTAATATTTATGTCCTCATTACTTGGGGTTGGATCTCCTGAAGGATGATTATGACATATAATAATACTTGCTCCACCAATTTTAATAGCTTCACAAAATATTTCCCTTGGATGAACTATGGATGTATTAAGACTTCCTTTAAAGGTATCTCTTACTCTTATCACTTGGTTTTTCACATTAAGAACTATGACCTTTAATATTTCTTGATTTATTCCAGTCATTTCTCTCATTAACATTTTTGCTACATCTTTAGGAGAATTTATAAAAATTCTATCCTGTTTTGATTTTAAAGTTCCTATTCTTCTTACTAATTCTGATAATGCAAGAATTTGAGATGCTTTTGTGTTTTTTATTCCTTTTATAGAAATCATATCCTCATATGAAACATCTAAAATACCATCTAAACCTCCAAGTTTGCTTAAAATTCTTTGGCTTAATGATATTACATTTTCTCCTCTTACTCCACTTCTTAAAATTATAGCTAAAAGTTCTGAATTAGTAAGGCTTTCTGCTCCTAAGTATAATAGCTTTTCTATTGGTCTTTCATTTTTGGGCATATCCATAACTTTAAAATTATCCATTTTGTTTCTCCTTAATTATAGATTCCCATCCCACTTACTTTAATTTGCTTAGCATACTTTTTAATTTGTTTAAAGGTAAGCCTACAACATTATAATAACAACCATTTATTTTTTCTACAAAAACGCCACCTTTTCCTTGAATGCCATAAGCTCCTGCTTTATCTAAAGGCTCTTTGCTTTCAATGTATTCTCTTATTTCCTCTTCTGTAAGAGTTGAAAACTTAACTTCTGTACATAGAAAGTCTTGCATTATTTCATTTGTTTTTGTATTAATTATAGCTATGCCTGAATAAACCTTATGAACATTTCCACTTAATTCACTAAGCATATTAAAGGCATCTTCTTTATCTTTTGGCTTTCCTAGTATTTTATTATTTATAGTTACAATAGTATCTACTCCTATTATAACAGATGGTTCTTTTACTTTATCAGCTACATCCTTTGCTTTCCCTAAAGAAAGTTCTTTAACATAATCTGATACACTACTTTTTAGTTTTACTTCATCTTCATTAAAATTACTAACTATTATATGAAAATCATCAACAATTCTTTTTAATAATTCTTGTCTTCTTTCTGAAGCTGAAGCTAGTACAACCTTCAATAAATTCACTCCTTGTAAATATCATTTTTAGTGTTGCCTTTTTCTATAATTTATAAACATAACCTTTTAAATTAATGCTTATTGTTAAGTGTAGTTATAATAACTAAAAGGGCATTACTACACTTAATATAGTGTATCATTTAATAGTTTATGAAACAAGTGAAAATACATAAATGTAACTTATTTTAATTTTTTTTTAAGATTTATATTTTTTTATATTTTGCTAAAAAATTATATAAAAAATTTATAGAATCACTTATATTTTCTTTTTTATATTCTTCTGGAAGAGAATTTATATTTTCTAATAAATTATTTAAATTTTCATCATCTTTATAACTAGAAGAAATTTTTAAAACCCAAGTCTTAAACTTTTTTGTATTATATCCTTCTACATCTTTTTCATTTACAGTATCTATTATTTTTAAATAGCCATCTACTATCTTAGCTATAATATTTTCATTTAAATTACTATTGTTTAAAGTGCAATTTGTACTAAAGCTCTCTATTTTGTTTTGGGATAATAAAGATAATTTTGTATCTATATCTTCTTTAGAATATATACCAGCAATAACTTTATATTTATCATTACTTTTAACTAATACCTTTTGAAAGTCAGAAGAAATGTTATTTAAAGTTTCTTTTGCATTTTCTTCATTTGAAAATAACCCACATTGTATTATTCCAAAGCTTACATCATCTTCAATATCATCACTAAGAATATTATTGCCTGTTTTACTATTCTTTATAAACTCAATTTTACCTAAATTTAAAACTTTAAATATTACAGTACCTATAAATGTTGAAAAGATAATAACAAGAGAATAAATAATAAGATTTTTTCTTGTATTTTTTCTATAATCATACCTTGTGTAACTCATATATTAACCCTCCCTATATATATTTTTTAATAATATAATATTAGGGAGGGTTTTCATTTATTCATTATGTAATAATTTATTAATTATCTATACATTATAATATAAATTTTCTGAGGGATAATTAGGGTCACAAGTTATATCTATCCCAAGTTTTCTAAAGGTTTGTTCATCATTTTTAGAAATCATTGTTGTTGAATGTGCTTGACATCCTTTTAATAATTCTAATTTTTCCATAGCTACTTGTGCTATTGGATTTGTTGCTGCACATATACTTAATGCTATAAGAAGTTCTTCACAAGTTAAAGCTGCTCTATTATTTTTTAATGTATTTGATTTTAAGTTTAATATTGGTTCAAGAATTACTGGTGAAATTAAATATATACTATCATCAATATTTGCTAAATATTTTACTGCATTTATTATTACAGCTGCTGTTGCATCCATTGTGTCTGAACTCTTTCCTGTAAGTATTGTTCCATCTTCAAGCTCTAACGCTACTGCTGGGCAAATATCATTATTAGAACTTTTTCTTAATTCATTAGTTTTTGCTCTAGCAACTGGTACTACTTTTCTATCCTCTTCCTTAAGTTCTAATTCGTCCATAATTAGTTTTGCTCTATTATAAGAATCTTCATCTGCATAGCCTTTTTTATATTCACAACCAGTTTTAAAATATCTTCTTATTATCTCTTGCTTTGAAGCTTCCCTTACTACTTCATCATCTATAATTCCAAAACCTACTCTATTTACTCCCATATCTGTTGGAGATTTATATACAGATTCTTTTCCTGTTATTTTTTCTATTATTCTTTTTAATACTGGGAAAGATTCAATATCTCTATTATAATTTACTGCTACCTTTTGATATGCATCCATATGGAAAGAATCAATCATATTTACATCTCTTAAGTCAACTGTAGCTGCTTCATAAGCTATATTAAGAGGATGCTTTAATGGTACATTCCAAACAGGGAAAGTTTCAAACTTTGAATACCCAGCTAAATTTCCTCTTTTAAATTCATGATATAATTGACTTAAACATGTAGCAAGTTTTCCGCTTCCAGGTCCTGGTGCTGTAACAACAACTATAGGCTTTGAAGTTTCTATATAAGGATTTTTTCCATATCCTTCATCACTTACTATTGTATCTACATCTGTTGGATATCCCTTTGTTGCTCTGTGTTTATAAACCTTTATTCCTCTTCTTTCTAATTTATTTATAAATATATTAGTTGATGGTTGGTCATTGAATCTTGTTATAACAACACTATTTACATCTAAGTCATAGCTTCTTAAATCATCTATAAGTCTTAGAACATCCATATCATATGTTATTCCAAAATCTCCTCTTATTTTGTTTCTTTCAATATCTCCTGCATAAACACAAATAACTACTTCTACTTTTTCTCTTAATTTATAAAGCAATTTTATTTTTGCATTTTCATCAAAACCTGGTAAAACTCTTTTAGCATGCATATCATAAAGAAGTTTTCCTCCAAATTCTAAATAAAGTTTATCATAGTTATTTACTCTTTCTAAGATATACTTTGATTGCTCCTCTAAGTATTTTACGTGATCAAATCCAACTTTCATGATTTACCTCTCTCTTTTTATTTTAGTATTTTGTTAAAATTCATTTAGATATTATGACACAAGAAAATATTTGTGTAAATTTTATATTTGTGCTTTTCAAATAAATTAATTTTATTTATGTTCTTTTTATTATTTTTATATCCTTTATTCACATATACATATAAATTGAAATTTATTAAAAATAGTGATATTATTTTATACGTATCACTATTTATAAATGCAAAAAAATAAAGGTATTACATTAATAATGTAATACCCTTTTTATTTTTTAATTATTTAAGGCAATCTAATTTTTTAATTCTTTCTACTGCCTTTATAACATTTTCTCTGTCTCCAAATGAAGTAAGTCTAAAGTATCCTTCTCCATTATTACCAAATCCAACACCTGGTGTTCCAACTACATTTGCTTCTTTTAAAAGTAAATCAAAGAAATCCCAAGATTTCATTCCATTTGGACATTTTAGCCATACATATGGAGAATTTTCTCCTCCTACATATTCTATTCCCATTTCAGTTAATGCAGAACCTATTATCTTAGCATTTTCTTTATAATACTTTATAACTTCTCCTGTTGCTTTTCTTCCTTCTTTAGAGAATACTTGAGCAGCACCTCTTTGAACTATATATGGTACTCCATTAAATTTAGTAGTTTGTCTTCTAAGCCATAATTTATTTAAAGCAACTCCTCCAACTTCTAATTCCATTGGAACTATAGTATATCCACATCTAACACCAGTAAATCCTGCTGTCTTTGATAATGAACATATTTCTATAGCACAAGATTTTGCTCCTTCAATTTCATATATGCTATGAGGGATATTTTCATCTGAAATAAATGCTTCATAAGCTGCATCAAATAAAATTATTGCTCCCTTTTTCTTTGCAAATTCAACCCATTTAGTTAATTGTTCTCTTGTATAAACAGCTCCTGTTGGGTTATTTGGAGAACAAAGGTATATTAAATCTCCTTCTAAATCATCACTTGGCATTGGTAAGAATCCATTTTCTTCATTTCCATCCATGTAGTTTATCTTTCTTCCACCACTCATAACATTTGTGTCAACATAAGCTGGATAAACTGGGTCTGGAATTAATGCAACTGCTTCTGTTGAGAAGATATCTAATAGATTTCCTAAATCACTCTTAGCTCCATCACTTACGAATATTTCATCTGCAGATAATTCTACATTGTGTTCTCCATAATATTCTTTTAAAACATCTTTTAAGAATCCATATCCTTGTTCAGGACCATATCCATGGAATGTTTCTTTATGAGCCATATCATCAACAGCATTATGTAATGCTTCTATTACAGGTGCACAAAGTGGTTGTGTAACATCACCAATTCCTAAAGAAATTACCTCTTTATCTGGATTTTGAGCCTTATATTCATTAACTTTTTTAGCTATTGTTGAAAATAAGTAGCTATCTTGTAACTTAAGAAAGTTTTCATTAATTTTTATCATTTTTATCCTCCAATTTATAAATATGTATTTTATTATTTTGGTTTATCTCACCTAAAAGTTTAACTTTTATTGAAATTTTATATTATTATAACATTATTTTTATAATTTTTATATAACTTAATTGATTTACATATTATTCTTTGCAGCTTTTATTAATGCAACAAATAATGGATGTGGCTTATTAGGTCTTGATAAAAATTCTGGATGATATTGAACTCCAACAAAGAAATCATTTTTATCTATTTCTACAGACTCAACTAATCTTCCATCTGGAGATAATCCTCCAAAGTCCATTCCATTTTTAATATATTCTTCTCTATATTCATTATTAAACTCAAATCTATGTCTATGTCTTTCTTCTATAAATTCTTTTCCATAAGCTTCATAAAGTTTGCTATTAACTTTTATCTTACATGGGTAAAGACCAAGTCTCATTGTTCCTCCCATATCTGTAACACCCTTTTGACTTTCCATTATATCTATTACAGTATGTTTTGATAGTTCATCGAATTCTCTTGAATTTGCATCTTTATAGCCTAAAACATTTCTTGCAAATTCTATAGCTGCAACTTGCATACCTAAACATATTCCTAAAAATGGTATATTATTTTCTCTAACATATTTAACAGCTTCTATCTTGCCTTCAACACCTCTGTTACCAAAACCGCCTGGAACAACAACACCCCTACAATCCTTTAGTCTTTCACTAACAGTTTCTTTAGTTATTTCTTCACTGTCAATCCATTCTATTTCAACTTTTAAATCATTAGCAAAACCTGCATGTTTTAAACTTTCAACTACTGAAAGATAAGAATCATGAAGTTGTACATACTTACCTATTATAGCTATTTTTATAGTTTCAGTTGCATTTTTAACCTTTTCTATCATAGCAGTCCATTCAGTTAAATCACATGTAGTTCCTTTAATTCCAAGTTCTCTACATACAACTTCTGAGAAATTGCTCTTTTCAAGCATTAAAGGTGCTTCATATAATATGGGTAATGTACTATTTTCTATTACACAGTCTTTTTTAATATTACAGAAAAGTGAAATCTTATGTTTAACCTCTTCTGTTACTGGTCTATCACATCTACATATTATTATGTTTGGAGATATTCCAAGACCTTGTAGTTCTTTTACACTATGTTGTGTAGGTTTTGATTTTAATTCTTCTGAACCTTGTAGGAAAGGAATTAAAGTTACATGTATAAATAAACAATTTTCTCTTCCAACTTCTAAAGAAACTTGTCTTATAGCTTCTAGGAAAGGTTGAGATTCTATATCTCCTACAGTTCCTCCAATTTCAGTTATTATTATATCTGCCTTAGTTTTTTCTCCAAGTAAATAAACTTGATTTTTTATTTCATTAGTTATATGAGGAATAACTTGAACTGTTTCTCCTAAGTATTCTCCTCTTCTTTCTTTATTTAAAACATTCCAATAAACCTTACCTGTTGTAATATTAGAATACTTATTTAAACTTTCATCAATAAATCTTTCATAATGTCCTAAATCTAGGTCTGTTTCTGCTCCATCATCAGTAACAAAAACTTCCCCATGTTGAAATGGACTCATAGTTCCTGGGTCTATATTAATATATGGGTCAAACTTTTGAGCTGCTACTTTTAATCCTCTACATTTTAATAATCTTCCAAGTGATGCAGCTGTAATTCCTTTTCCTAATCCTGATACAACTCCACCTGTTACAAATATATACTTTTTATTCATTTTCAATACTTCCTTCAAATACAAATTCTGCTGGTCCTGACATATAAACTAAACCATTTTTCATAAATTTTATTGTTAATTCTCCTCCAAGAAGTTTAATTTTTATTGGAGTATCATATTTACAATACCCATTTAAAACAGATGAAACAACTGCTGCACAAGCTCCTGTACCACATGCCCAAGTTTCTCCGCTACCTCTTTCCCAAACTCTCATTTTTAAGGTGTTTTCATCTATTACTTTTATAAATTCAGTATTAACTCTTTCTGGGAATATAGAATCATTTTCAAATTTAGGTCCTAGTTTTTCTAAATCTAAATTATCAATTTCATCCATATATACAACACAATGAGGATTTCCCATTGATACACAAGTTATATTATACTCTGAATCTGCAATTTTAATTCTTTCATTTATAACTTTTTCTTTATCACTTTTAACTGGAATTTCTGAAGCCTTTAATATAGCTTCTCCCATATTAACTTCAACACTTTCAACTTTGTTTTTTTCATTAACACAAAGCTTTAAAGTTTTTATTCCTGATAAAGTTTCTAATGTTATTTCCTTCTTATCTGTTATACCCTTGTCATATACATATTTACCAATACATCTTGTAGCATTACCACACATTTTTCCTTCTGAACCATCAGCATTAAACATTCTCATTCTAAAATCTGCTTTATCAGATGGTAAAATTAATACTATTCCATCTCCACCAACCCCGAAATGTCTATCACTTAGTTTTATAGATAATTCTTCTGGATTTTCAATTTCTTTTTCTAAGCAATTAAAATATATATAGTCATTACCTATACCATGCATTTTTGTAAATTTCATAGACTACACCTCGTAATAATTAATTATTTTTTCTGCTAGCTCTCTTTTACTAACTCTAGTATCCATTGCTTCTTTTTCAAGATATTTATGTGCCTCTTCTTCTGTCATATTCCTATATTGAATTAAAATACACTTTGCTCTGTTTACTACTCTTATATCGTCAACCTTTTTCATAAGTTTATCTTGCTGGGTTTTCATAGCATTTACTCTTCTTAAAGAAGTAAAAACAAATCTTACTCCTTGATAAAAAATTGATTTACTAAAAGGTTTTGGAATTACAAATACTCCATATTGCTCTAGCTTTGCCCCTATCATATCTGCATTTTCGGATTTAGTAATTAAAATAACTCCAGTAATTCCTTGTTGAGTTATTTTAATAGCTAATTCATTCCCAAATTCATCAATCAGAGGAGTATCTATTATTATAAGACTATATTCATCATGTAGTAATCTTCTTCTTGCAGATGCCCCATTTGATTCAGCATCAATATTATTATACCCTATATCTTTCAAATATTCAGCGAAAACCTTTGTCCCCTTTATAGAGCTACATACAAGTAATATCTTATCCATTTAGCACCCCCTGAAGACATGTTAAATTTTATAGAAATAATTTGCAATTTCCCATTCACTTATATCATCTTCAGCTTTGCAGTTATTTTTATAATCCGCCCATTCTTTCTTTTTAGCCTTTATAAACTTATAAAATAGAAAATCACCTAAAATATTTCTTACAAAACTACTTTTTTCCATCTCTTCTATAGCTTCTAGTAAATTTTCTGGAAGCTTTTCATACTTTTCTAGTTCCTTTTCATCTAACTTATATAAGTTAACATCAGTTGCTTTAGTAAGAACTTTTTTCTCTCTTATACCTTCCATTCCAGCTTGTAATAAAACTGTAAAAGCTAAATATGGATTACATGTGCAATCTGCACTTCTTAATTCCATTCTGTTATATTCTCCAGTAGATGCAGGTATTCTTATAAGTTGAGACCTATTTTTATGTGACCATGTTACATATTTTGGTGCTTCATGACTTCCAAATCTTTTATAAGAATTTACTGTAGGATTTAATATTGCTGTTATTTCTTTAAGTCTGTCTAATATTCCAGCTATAAAGCTTTCAGCTTCTTGTGAATGTTCATTATCTGTTTTAAATAAATTTTTACCATCCTTTGCAATAGATAAATTTATATGGAATCCTGAACCGCTTTCATTTTTTAGTGGTTTTGGTAAGAAACTTGCATATAATCCATTTAAATTAGCAATTGTCTTTATTGCTATTTTAGCTGTTATAAAGTTATCAGCTGAAATTAATCCAGTATCATGTTTAAAATCTATTTCATTTTGACCTGGACCTGATTCATGATGTGAACTTTCTAATACAAGTCCCATTTGTTCTAATGTAAGACATACTTCTCTTCTTACATTTTCTCCTTTATCAACAGGTGCTACATCAAAATAACCTGCTTTATCATGAGGAATAAGAAGTGGTTCACCTGACTCATCTGTTTTAAATAGATAGAATTCACATTCTGGACCTACCTTTGCAGTATAACCCATTCTCCATAATTCTTCTATTGTTTTACTTAGTATCATTCTAGAGTCTCCCTCAAAAAGTTCTCCATTAGGTCTTCTTATAGTACAATAAAAACGTGCAACCTTTTCCTGTTGAGGTCTCCATGGTAAAATACTTAATGTTGATGGGTCTGGAAATAAAAATAAATCTGACTCTTCAATATTTAAAAATCCATCAATAGATGAAGCATCAAAACTTATACCTGTTAAAAATGCTTTTTTTAACTGTGATGACATTATTGACATATTTTTTATATTTCCAAATATGTCACAAAACTGTAGTCTTATAAATTTAATATCATTTTCTTCTACGAAATCTAAAATCTCAGTTATTGCCTGATCCACTATAAATTCCTCCTATTTATAATATATTTATTAAAATTATTTTATAGTGACTTTTATTTAGATGAGATTTTAAAATATTTACTATTTAATATTTCATGAAAGTTTACTTTAAACTCCTCTGAAAACTCTTTTAAATATTTTTCTATTTCCAGTCCATTTTCAAGTTCTTCACATATAGCATCATTAAATAATTTCTTTGGTTTCTTTTTACTTCTTATATAAATACTTCCTCCACTTATTTCTGATGCACAATACTTTCCCACTGGACATTCATCATTATTAAGTCCTAAAACAATAATTTTTCCGTCCCTTTGAGATTCTCCAAGAAAATCTCCAACACTTCCTCCTATAACAATAACAGAAGTAGCATCTTTTTTTTGTGTCATATGTATTCCAACTCTATATCCAGCATTTCCTAAAACAAGTATTTTTCCTCCTTGCATAGAATAGCCAGTTGCATCTTTGCAATTTCCCTCCACTATTATTTTACCACTCTTCATACTATCTCCAATAGCATCTTGGCAGTTTCCATGAAGAAAAATTTCTGTTTCTTCTAATTCTTTTCCAGCTTTACTTCCTAGATTTCCTGTTATAATTAGCTTTTTGTTTTTTATTTTGTTTCCAATATATCTTTTACCATCTAAATTTTCTAAAATGATTTCTTTTTCCTTTGAATTTTTTATCATTTCATTTATTTCTATATAACTTAAATTTTTTCCATCTATAATCAATTTACTCCCTCCAAGCTTTTATTGCCTCTTAAGGTTTTTATTGATATATCTGTTAATTAAGAGTTATTATAGATAGGTATTTTATAAAAACAAAAAAAGGCATATTAATAAAAGTGTATTTAAATTGTACACAAAAATTAAGAACGCCTTTGTCCTACACACATTTTAATTTATATAAATTTTTTTGTCAATGTTTTAAATTTGTTCTTGATTTTTTGAAATTATGGGGTTATAATAACAACATGAACAGCAAAGGCGCTGTAGGAAATAGTCCTACAGCGCCTTTTTTTATGAAAATACCAAAATTAAAGGAGAGATTTGATTATGAGTACTAACGTTACTAGCGTACCAGAAATTTTTGGTAGCATGGTCTTTAACGACAAAGTCATGAAGGAGAGATTACCAAAACAAGTTTATAAAGATTTAACTGCCACTATTAAAAGTGGTAAAAAACTTACTATAGAAGTTGCTAATGTAGTTGCTAACTCAATGAAGGATTGGGCTATAGAAAAAGGGGCTACTCACTTTACTCACTGGTTCCAACCAATGACAGGAATAACTGCTGAAAAACATGATAGTTTCATTTCACCTAAAGATGATGGAACAGTTATAATGGAATTCTCTGGTAAAGAACTTATTAAAGGTGAACCAGATGCTTCAAGTTTCCCATCAGGTGGATTAAGAGCAACTTTCGAAGCTAGAGGATATACAGCTTGGGACCCTACTTCTTATGCATTTATAAAAGAAGGTACATTATGTATTCCAACTGTTTTCTATTCATATTCTGGTGAAGTTCTTGATAAAAAGACTCCATTATTACGTTCAATGGAAGCTTTAGATGTTCAAGCACTAAGAATATTAAAATTATTTGGACATGATGAAGTAAAAAGAGTTATAACAACTGTTGGACCAGAACAAGAATACTTCTTAGTTGACCAAAAATTATATGAAGAAAGATTAGACCTTAAATTAACAGGAAGAACTCTTATTGGTGCAATGCCTCCTAAAGGACAAGAAATGGACGACCACTACTTTGGAAGCATAAAACCAAGAGTTGCAGCATATATGAAAGAATTAGATGATGAATTATGGAAGCTTGGAATTCTTTCTAAAACTGAGCATAATGAAGTTGCCCCTGCTCAACATGAAATGGCTCCAATCTTTGGAACTACAAATGTTGCTACAGACCATAACCAATTAACAATGGAAATAATGAAGAGAGTAGCTAAGAAAAATGGATTAGCTTGTCTTTTACATGAAAAACCATTTAAAGGTATCAATGGTTCAGGAAAACATAATAACTGGTCAATTTCTACTGATACAGGAAAGAACCTTTTAGAACCAGGAGAATCTCCAGCAGAAAATGCTCAATTCTTAACATTCTTATGTGCAGTTATTAAAGCTGTTGATAAATATCAAGATTTATTAAGAATATCTGTTGCAAATGCTGGTAATGACCATCGTTTAGGAGCTAACGAAGCACCTCCTGCAATAGTTTCTATGTTCCTTGGTGATGAACTTACTGATGTATTAAAATCAATAGAGGATAGTTCAGAATATGTTGCAAAAGGAAAGACTACTATAGAACTAGGCGTTCATACATTACCAAGTTTCCCAAGTGACACAACTGATAGAAACAGAACATCTCCATTTGCATTTACAGGAAACAAATTTGAATTTAGAATGCTTGGTTCAACATTCTCAGTAGCAGGACCAAACATAACTCTTAACACTATAGTTGCTGATGCTTTAAAAGATTTTGCTGATGAATTAGAAGGAAGCACAGAAGACTTTAATGTTGCTCTTAATAAATTAATAGTTAAGACTTTAAAAGAACATAACAAAATAATATTTAATGGAAACAACTACTCTGATGAATGGGTTGTAGAAGCTGAAAAGAGAGGTTTATTAAATCTTAAGACTACAGTTGATGCTCTTCCTCATTTCGTAGATGAAAAGAATCTTGAAGTATTTACAAAACACCATGTATTTACTGAGTGTGAAATGAAATCAAGACTTGAAATATTATTAGAAGAATATGCTAAGACAATTAACATAGAAGCATTAACAATGTCTCAAATGATTCATAAAGACATCTTACCTGCAGTACTTTCATTTATGAAAGATTTAAGTGATACAGTTGTTGCTAAGAAAGCTGCTGGTGTATCTGTATTTGGATATGAAACTGGAGTATTAAATAAAGCTTCTGCTTTAGAAGATACTTTATATGAAGATGTTAATAAATTAGATGAATTATTAACTAAGACTGATGAATATGAAGATAGTGAAGCTTTAGCTAGATTCTACCAAGTTGAAATAATAGCTCAAATGGATAAAGTTAGAGAATCTGCTGATACTTTAGAATTATTAGTTGGAAAGAAATATTGGCCAATTCCAACATATTCAGATCTTTTATATAAAGATACACCTCAAATGCCATATAACGAATATAAATAAAAATATAATTTAAATAAAACGCCACAACTTTTAATAACAAAAAGGCTGTACATGAAAAAATGTACAGCTTTTTTTAATATATTTTTTAAACAAATTCAATTAAATCTTTTCCAAGTTTTTTTATTCTTGCAAGAGAATATATATCATATCCCTTTTCTTCTAGCATTTTTCTTCCTGGTTGGAATGATTTTTCTATAACTATTCCTATTCCACATACCTTTGCTCCAGCTTCTTCAACAAGTCTTATTGCTCCAAGGGCAGCTTCTCCATTAGCTAAAAAATCATCAATTATAATTATATTATCATCTTTATTTATAAACTTTTTTGAAAGTGTAAGTTCATAATCAGAGTTTTTAGTAAATGAATGTACTGTTGTTTGATAAACCTCTCCATTTAATATTTTAGAAGTTTGCTTTTTTAAAGTAACCATAGGAAGGTTCATTTGAAGTGCTGTCATTACAGTTGGTGCAATTCCTGAACTTTCTATTGTAAAAATCTTTGTTGCACCCTTATTTTGAAAATATTCTTTAAAGCATGTTCCTACTTCATACATAAGCTTTGAATCTACTCCATGATTTAAAAATGAATCTACTTTAAGAACATTTTCACTAAGTGCTTGCCCTTCTTCTAAAATTCTTTCACGTAATTTTTCCATTTTATTTTCCTTCTTTCTTATTTTTCTTCTTTTAATATCTTGTTTAATATAAGTGCTGTTATAGTTCCAGTTGATATTCCTGATGAAAATATCATATTTAATCCTTGTGGAAGATTAGAAACAAAATCTGGTCTAAATGTTACTCCAAGTCCTAATCCAACTGAAGCTGCTATTATTAGCAAGTTTCTATTATTTATATGTACTGTACTTAATGTTTTTATTCCTGCTGCTGCTATTGTTCCAAACATAACAATTCCAACACCTCCAAGTACTGGTTGAGGAATTGTATTTATTAACGCTGCAAATTTAGGGAAAAATCCAAGTATTATTAAAATAATACCAGCCATTATAGCTACTGCTCTACTAGCATTTTTAGTAAGAGGAATAAGTCCTACATTTTGGCTAAAAGTTGTATTTGGAAATGTTCCTACAGCCCCTGCTATTGAACTTCCAATTCCATCTGCAAGCACCCCTCTACCTATAATTTTATCATCAGCTTTTATCTTTGATACCTCACATATAGTTGTTAAGCATCCAACAGTTTCTATAGTAGTTACTATATATGCAGGAATAAAAGCAAGAACATATTTTATATTAAAATCTACCCCATATTGAAAAATATTAGGTAGTGCAAACCATTTTGCTTCTTTAACAACAGTAAAGTCTACCTTTCCAAAAGGTATACAAATTATATATCCAATAATCATTCCTATAAGTACTGAAGCACTACTTACCATACCCTTTCCATATCTATTTAGTAAAAGAGTTATTATTAATACAGCAATTGAAATTCCAACATTCATAAGACTGCCATAATCAGAAGCACCGCTTCCACCTGCTGCCCAATCCATAGAAACAGGAATTAAAGTTAATCCTATTAAACATACAACAGTTCCAGTTACTAATGGTGGGAAAAGCTTCATAAGTGGTTTTATAAAGAAGCTTAAAATAATTTCAACTATTGAACCAAGTATTGCTGCACCTACTATTCCTGGCATTCCAGCAATAGAACCAACTGTTATTGAAGGTGAAACAAATGTAAAGTCTGTTCCCATTATACATGGCACTCTTGCCCCTACTTTTCCTATTCCTTTTGACTGTATCACAGTTGCTATTCCAGCTGCTAAAATACAAGCACTCATAACTGCAGTTGACATTGCTGTGTTAAATCCTAATGCATTTGAAATAACAAGAGGAACTGCAATTATTCCACCAAAAGCTGCAAATATGTTTTGAAAACCTAAAAGTATTTGAGTCATAATATTAGGCTTATCATTAATTCCATAAAGCAGTTCATCATCTTTTAAAATTTCTTTTGTTTCTTCCATTACTACCTCCTAAAAAAATAAAAAACACCTCAAAATAAATTTGAGGTGTAAATAAGTTAGAATTAATATTTCTAAAACACTCACCTCGTAGTCTGCCATTTTAAGGTTAGCAGGTAGATACTCTTAGACCATATTTCTAAGTATATACGAGTTTTTTCTTTTGTTATCCTTTGAAAGTATAACATATAAAAGGTGCTTTAGTATAGTTATTATTTAATTTCCTTTAAAAATCTTTCTATTCTTTTTAATGCTTCTATTATATTTTCCATTGATGAAGCATAACAAGCTCTTACAAAGCCTTCACCACATTCTCCAAAGGCATTTCCTGGAACTACAAGAACTTTTTCTTTAACTAAAAGTTGTTCACAAAATTCATCTGAAGTAAGACCTGTAGATTTAATAGAAGGAAATACATAAAATGCTCCTAATGGTTCAAAACATTCTAATCCTAATTTTCTAAAACCATCTACTAAAACTCTTCTTCTTCTATTATATTCTCTAACCATCTTTTTAATACTATCATCTCCACCCTTTAATGCTTCTATTGCAGCATATTGAGCAGTTGTAGGAGAACACATTATAGAATATTGATGTATTTTTTTCATTTGTTTTATTAATGCTTTATTTCCACATATATATCCAAGTCTCCAACCAGTCATGGCAAAGGCTTTTGAGAATCCATTTATAACTAATGTTTTATCTTTTATTTCAGGAAAACTTGCTATTGATACATGAGGTTTATCATAAGAAAGTTCAGCATAAATTTCATCTGAAATTACAATTACATCTTTTTTTGCTAAAACCTCAACTATTGGCTTTAATTCTTCTCTAGTCATTATTGCACCTGTTGGATTATTAGGAAATGGTATTATAACAACCTTTGTTTTTTCTGTAATTGCTTCCTCTAATTCCTTTGCTGTAAGCTTAAAGTCATTTTCTGCTTTAAGATTTAACACCTTTGAAGTTGCCCCTGTAAAAGCTGTACAACCTTTGTAAGCTACAAAGCTAGGTTCTGGAACAATGACTTCATCTCCAGGTCCTACTAAAGCTCTTAAAGCTATATCTATACCTTCGCTTCCTCCAACAGTTACTATTATTTCATCATCAGGACAATATTCTAAATCAAATTTTCTATTTAAATATTTTGATATTTCTTTTCTTAATTCTATAAATCCTGCATTAGAAGAATAATGAGTATGTCCCTTTTCTAAAGAGTATATTCCTGCTTCACGTACATTCCAAGGTGTAACAAAATCCGGTTCACCAACTCCAAGAGAAATAACTCCTTCCATTTCATTTATTATATCAAAATACTTTCTTATTCCAGAAGGAGGCATATTTTTCACTTCTGGTCTTATCATATCCTCAATTATCATATAAATATATCCTCCCTATCATCAAACTTTTCTTCTTTAAATATAGTTCCATGGTCTTTGTATTTTTTTAATACAAAATGAGTTGCTGTTCCATTTACATATTCTTGACATGCAAGTTTATTTGAAACAAATAAAGCTACTTCCTTCATTGTTTTTCCTTCAACTATTACAGATAAATCAAAACCTCCAGAAGACATTAAATAACATGCTTTAACCTGTGGAAATTTGTATATTCTTTCTGCAACCTTATCAAAGCCATCACCTCTTTGAGGAGTTACCTTTACATCTATAATGGCAGTAATAACTTCTTTTCCTGTATTTTCCCAATTAACAAGAGTTGTATATCCAGCTATTATGCTTTTTTCTTCATAATCTCTTATTGCTTCTCTAACTTCTTCTACAGTTTTTCCAACCATTGTGGCTATTTGTTCATCTGTATATCTACTGTTTTCTTCTAAAATCTCTAAAATCTCTTCCATGTTTTTATCCTCCTATTAATTAATAAAAAAAGCCTCATCCCAAAAAGCAAGGGACGAAGCTATAAATTCCGTGGTACCACCCTAATTTAAGTAAAAAAATTATTACTCTCTTTAGTACCTTTATAACGTAAGGGACACGTTAATGCCTACATTAAGTTTAAAAAAACTTAGTTCTCAGCACAAGATTCAAAGGCTGCCTTCTTAAAAACAATCCTACTAGCTCTCACCATATACTAGATTCTCTTAAAGGTCTCATTTTTAATACTCTTCCTTATCAATATCTTTTTCATTATTAACATTTATTTATAAATATATACCTTTATTACCTGCAAGTCAATATTTATTTAAATTCTTCTGCTAATTTAGTAAATGCTTGTAATGATTTTTCTATTTTTTCATAGCTTATGCAATAAGATAATCTAAAATGTCCTGGACATCCAAAAGATGAGCCTGGAACAATTAATAAATTATATTTTTTTGCTGCTTCTGCAAAAGCTTTATCATCTGGTATTAAAGATTTTGGAAACAAATAAAAGGCTCCTTGTGGCTTTACACATTCAAATCCTAAACTTATTAAATGATTATATAATAAATCTCTATTTTTCTTATATATATTTACATCTACCTCTGCTCCTAGCGTTCTTCCTATAACTCTTTGGAATAATGAAGGAGCATTTACAAAGCCTAATATTCTATTTGCAACATTTAATGATTGAATAACATCTTTATAATCATCCATTTCGCTATTTGCTACTACATATCCTATTCTTTCTCCTGGAAGTGATAATGATTTACTATATGAATATCCTATAAAAGAATTTTTATGATAATTTAAAAGAAATGGTACTTCTGCTCCATCATAAGCTATTTCTTTATAAGGTTCATCAGAAATAAGATATATGCTTGTTTTATATTCAGCTTCTTTTTTTCTAAGAACTTCTGCCATTTTTGTTAATGACTCTGAAGAATATATTACTCCTGTTGGGTTATTTGGAGTATTTATTATTATTGCTTTTGTTTTTGCTGTAATTCCTTTTTCTAAAGCCTTAATATCTGGTTGGAATGTTTCTTTATCTGCTTGAACAACTACAAGTTTTCCATCAAAGTTATTAACATAGTTTTCATATTCTCCAAAAAATGGTGCTATTACAATAACCTCATCTTCTGGATTTAACAAAGTTTTTAATATAATATTTAATCCTCCAGCTGCACCACAAGTCATTACTATATTATCTTTTGTAAGATTTACATTATTTTTTTTATTTATAAACTCTGCAATATTTTCTCTTACATCTTCATATCCAGAATTAGACATATATCCATGAACTAAATTTTCAGGTTCTTCATTAATTATGTCTATAATCGCCTGTTTAATTTCCTTTGGTGGCTCTACATTTGGATTTCCTAGACTATAATCAAAAACATTTTCTTCTCCATATTTTGCTGATAACTTTTTTCCTTCTTCAAACATAGCTCTTATTACTGAACTATTCTTAACTAATTTCTCCATTTTATTAGAAATCATTATGTTTCCCTTCTTTCGAATTATTTTCTTGATTTTCCATATAGGCCTTTTAATATTAATCCTACACCAGCTGCTGTCATTCCATACATCATAATAGTTGTAAATAAATCTGTTCTTCTAAATGTTATTTCAAGTCCCATTAATATTCCAACTAATATTATTGCTAATCCAACTATAACAAAAAGCCAACCTAATATTGAATTATCACTAAAAAATAAAATCATTACCCCTATAATTAGTGGAAGAAGCACTACTCCTGTTGGAAAGTTATTCATAAAATTTAGCCAACCACCAAAGCGAAAGCTTGTATGTACATCTGTATTTTTAAATATCATAAATGCACCTACACAAAATACTACAAGTCCAACAAAGAAAGTAAGAGCATCTCCTTTTTCTGCATTTCTTTTGTCCAGTTTATTAGACATTTCTTCAATTTTTTTACTCATATTTTCCCCCTTAGTTTTTAATATTTATATTATACCAAGTTTTACCCTTTTTGTGTTTATTTCTTACTAATTACTTTTATCTTATTTTTATTAATTCCTAATACCATACATTTAGCTTTTAAATATAATTTTATATCTTTAATAAGTTCTTTAGTTAATACTTCTCCTGGAGATATTATAGGTATTCCTGGAGGATATGGAACTATTGCTTCTTTAATTATCCTTCCTTCTCCTTCTTCTAAGGTACAAATTTCTTCCTTAAAATTAAAAACTTCATAGGGTTCAAAAATTTTCTTAGGAATTTCTTCTCTAAAGCTTACACTTATTTTTTCATCTTCTATTTCTTCTATATTAAGTTTTTCTATAGCAGAATAAAGCTTATTTAATCCCTCTTCTCCGTTACATGGAGCTAAAAGTAAAACAACTCCAGAAGAAAAACTCATTTCTCCTTGAATTTTTTCTTTTCTTAAATAATCAAGAAATTTATGTCCACTATATCCTTTAGGAAGTATAATTAAATATCTTGTTTTATCTAAATTATACCCTTTAGGTAGGTCTTCATCTCCTATAATTTTAACTTTTTTAAGTTCATTAATTTTTTTTCTTTTTTCCTCACATAGTTCAATTAAATTTTCAAAGTCTTCTTTTCCATACCTTTCTAAATAATATCTTGCATAATCTAAAGATGCCATTACAAGATAGGAAGGGGAAGTTGTCATAAAAGCACTTATATAAAATTTTGCTTTTTCACATTCATCATTTACAAAAACAAAAGAGCCTCCAGTTAAAGCTGGTAATGTTTTATGAGCACTTGCAATAACATAATCACCTAAAGCTGCCATTGACTTTGGAAGTTTTTCACTTATTCCATAATGGGCTCCATGAGCTTCATCTATTATAACCTTTAATCCTATCTTTTTTAACTTACATACTACCTTTTCAATATCATAGGATATTCCAAAGTAATTAGGATAAGTTAGTATAATTCCCTTTGGATTTTTTGCCTTTTTTAATGCCTTATATATTTCCTCTTCATCTGGAGGAAGAAAATATCTTTCATCAGAAATTTTAGGCTCTATATACTGAACTTTAAGTTTTCTTAAAATAAGACCATTATATACTGCTCTATGACAATTTCTTTCTACTAATATTTCATCCCCTTCATTAAAGGCAGAAAACATGGAGGATAAAATTCCTCCTGTGCTTCCATTAACCATAAAAAAAGCTTTTTTGCATCCATAAAGATTTTTTAATTTTTCCTGAGCCTCTTTAATAACACCTTCTGGGTGATGAAGATTATCTAAAGGCTCAACTTCAGTAATATCTAAAAGCCCTAAACTTTCTATAAATTCTTTTCCTTTAGAATCCCTTTTGAAAGCTTCCCCAGATTTATTTCCTGGCATTGAAAAAGCTATATTGTTTTCTTTTTTATAATTTATTAATGCTTCTAATAAAGGTAAATCCATACTTTTACTCCCTTGGATTAATAACTTGAATTGTTGCTTGTTTAAGAACTTCATCTCCAATAGCTAACATTTCTTTTACAAGTATATTATTCATGTTTTCTAACATATTTTCATAGACTTTATAATCATTAAACATTACACTATATTTTGAAATTTCTTTTGCAATTTGTATGCTTTGCTCCTCTTTAAAAAGTTTTCTAAGCTTTATGTTTTTACATAATTCTTTTATTCTCTCTTCATCTAAAGAAGCTGCATCTTTTTTTACTTCCTTAATTGATTCCTTAACAAGTTTTATTGCTTTTTTAACATTTTTTTTAGATGTGGTAAACATTATTTTATAAAGCTTAACATCTTTATCATAATCTATTTCACTACATACATCATATACTAATCCATTTTTTGTTCTAAGTTTATCAAATAAAACAGAATCAGCTCCTACACAAAAATATGCATCAAAAAGCTTAAGCATTTTTAATTGTATTTCACTTAATTCTTTTATTGGAAATATAATTTCCACTCTGCTTACCTTTATCCCACCTTTTTCTTCAATAAATATTCCTTTTTTAGGCCTTTCACTTGAAGAAATAATTTTATTTCTTTTTCTAAATTTCCATCTACCAAAAAATCTGTTTATTGTTTCTTTAACACTATTAAAATCTAGTGATGACACAACAGCTATTGATGTATTTGATGGAACATAATTCTCTTTATAAAATTCTCTTAAATCTTCTAAAGTCATATTTTTCAATCCTTGAACACTCCCAATAATAGGATACTTTAATCTATTCTCATTAAAAGCATTAAAAAATAATCTATCTTCACAATACTGTTCTATATCCTCATCCCACTCTTTAAGTTCCTGAATTATTACATCCATTTCTTCCTTAAAGCCCTCTTTAGGGAAAACTGGATTGATTAAAATATCCGATAATATATCTATTCCTATTTCAAAGTCCTCTTCTAAAAGACTGCCATAATATATAACATAAGAATAATTGGTCATAGCATTGTGAAAAGCAAAGTTTTTATGAAAAATTTTGTTTATCTCCTGCTCATTTCTAGTTTTTGTGCCTTTAAATACCATATGCTCAGTTGCATGGGCTACTCCCATAATATTTTTTTCTACTGCTGCCCCTGCATCAAGCCCAATAGAAATTGATGTTAATTTAGATTGAATATTTTTATATATAATTTTTACACCATTATCTAGCTGATAATATTCCATAATAAATTTCCTCTTGTTTATTAAAGTTCCTCAGCTTTTAAAGCTATAGCACATTCAATTCTCTTTTTTTGCATCTTACAACCTATTTCATAAGGTATATTCATATCACCATTAAAGTTTACATTATTAGCTTGACAGCCTCCACTACAATAAAATCTTGCCCAACATTCTCTACATTTAGGTTTATTGTATATATGTGCTTTTTTAAATTTCTTTCCTAATTCAGCATCATAAGTATCATCAAAAACCGAACCTAATTTATATTCCTCTTTACCAACAAATTGATGGCATGGATAAACATCTCCTTGTGGAGTTATAGCTACATATTCAAAACCTGAACCACATCCTGAAATTCTCTTATAAACACAAGGTCCACCTTGTAAGTCTATATTAAAATGATAGAAAGTAAATTCATCTTTTCCTTCTCTTTTTCTTCTCGCCATTTCATTATATAACTTATCATAGTTATCAAATATTTCTGGAATATCCTCTTCTCTTATTGCTAAAGGATGACCATCTTCTAAAACTACTGGTTCTATTGATATTTCTCTAAAACCTTCATTTAACATAGAAACTACATCTTCATAAAAATCAACATTATCTCTTGTAAATGTTCCTCTTACATAATAAGTTTTCCCTTTAGTTCTTTTAGAAATCATCTTTTTAATGTTTGGAAGTATATCATCATAAGAGCCTGAGCCATCAACTTTAATTCTTACTTTGTCATTAACTTCTTTTCTTCCATCTAATGATAAAATAATATTTCCCATTTCCTTATCCATAAAGTCCATCATTTCATCATTTAAAAGAGTAGCATTAGTTGTCATTGTAAATCTTATATTTTTATTCCACTTAGCTTCATTATCTCTTGCATATTGTATTATTTCTTTTATTGTATCCATTATTAATGTTGGTTCTCCACCAAATAAATCTATTTCTATATTTTTTCTTGGACCACTTCTTTTAATTACATAATCAATAGCTTTTTTAGCAGTTTCCACAGACATTACTCCCTTATGTCCATGATATTCCCCTTCATCTGCAAAACAATATTTACATCTTAAATTACATCCATGAATTATATTTAAACAAACAGCCTTTATATAATCTCTATCATCCATTGAACTATGAGCTATTTCTTCATATTGGTCTGGAGAATATAATACTTCTTCTTTTACAAGCTCTTCTATTTCATCATAAGCTTCAGAAATTTCATCTTCATTATACTTTTCTTTTAATTCATTTATTACATCTACTTTTTCCTTTAATTTATCATCATCTAATATATCATAAACAAGTTCATCTACTATATGAACTGCTCCTGTATTTACATCTAATACAAAATAATTTTCACCTTGCTTAAACTTATGTATAAAAGCCATCTACATTTCCCTCCACATAATCATAAAGAAGCAGTAACATAAAGTTACTGCTACCTTTTTTGTCTTTTTATTAGTTTTCGCATTCTAGATTTGCAACAGTACAAGAAGTCTTACATGCTGATTGACATGAGTTTGCACATTCTTTGCAACCTGGCTTACATAAACTATTTTTTATGTTAGTTTTGTTTATAGTCTTTATGTGTTTCATGCTGATATACCTCCATATAAATTTTTACTCTTAATTATACCATATTTTTAATTACTTTAGGAAGGATTTTGTAGAATATTGCTCATTTTTTTAATTTTTTATAAATCTACATGAAAAATTGTTCTATTGTTTTCACTTTCAGCATAAATTTTTCCATTATATTTTGATACAATAGTCTTTGCTATTGAAAGACCTAAGCCATAACCACCTTTTTCTCTAGCTCTTGATTTGTCCACTCTATAAAATCTTTCAAATATTTTTTCTAAATCTTCTTTAGGAATATTTTCTCCTGTATTTTCTACAGATAAATGAATTTTTTGTTTATCCTCTTTTAAACTTATTTTTATTTCAGTATTTTTAAAAGAATGTTTTATTGCATTATCTATAAGTATTCCTATAAGTTGATTAAATCCTTCTTTATTTCCTTTAAATAAAATATTTTCTTTAATGTCACAATTTAGTTCTAAATTATTTTCATATAAAATGCCTTCAAAATTTAATGCTTGATTCATAACAATATCACTTAAATTAAATTCAGTTTCTTCTCCTAAAACTTCATTATTATCTGCTTTAGCTAAATATAAAAGATTGCTAACAAGCTTTGACATTCTATTTGTTTGAAAGGCAATATAATCAATCCATTTCTTTTGATTTTTAATAGTATCATTTTCATTTGCATTTAATAAATCAATATTTGTACTTATTATAGCAAGTGGTGTTTTTAACTCATGAGAAGCATCTGCAATAAATCTTTTTTGTGAATTATATGCTTCTTCAACTGGTCTTATTGCTTTTTTAGCAATAATTAAACTTATAAAAAAGAATACTATAATACTAACTGCTCCAATAATACTTGAAATAATAATAAGTCTATTTAAAAATTGTTTATGGCTACTTTCTTCTCTTAAAATTATAGATATATCTCCTGCTGGATTTTGTTTATACATATAAGCAAAAGTATAATCATCACTTTCTATAAAGCCTTTATTTTTATTACTACTTAAAACTTCCTTTATTGTCTTTATAAGTTCACTTTCTTCTATATCTAATTTAGTTTGATAAATAAATTTATTATTAACAGTATTATATTTTCCAATAATACTGTTAAGAGCTTCTCTATCCATAGGTCCATCCATATTATTTGGTCTCATATTCATAGTATTTAAGCTATCTCCTAAACGAGAAAATATTTCATATTCACTATTACTTTTCATTCCTATGTATATAGCTATCATAATAAGAAAAACTATAGATGTAAGTAAAATCATTGTAGTTGCAATAAATCTTATTTTTAACTTTTTAAACATTTAATTTCCATCCTTATATTCTAAAAGATATCCCATATTTCTTATAGCTTTTATTGTAACTTTTGATTTTAAAAATGTAAGTTTTCTTCTTAAAAATGTAACATATACCTCTACATTATTATGTTCTGCTTCAGATTCAAAGCCCCATAGTTTATTTATAATATCATCTTTATTAATAACACTTCCTTTTCTATTAATAAGAAGTTCTAAAAGACCAAATTCCTTTGCAGTTAACTTAACTGAATTTAAACTAGTGGAAAGTTCTAATGTTCCAACATTTAAACTTATATCTCCAAAAGATAATTCATTTTCATTTATAACCTCTCCCTTTCTTCTGCTTAATGCCCTTATTCTTGCAAGAAGTTCTTCTGTATAAAATGGTTTTGGAAGATAATCATCTGCCCCACAATCTAACCCTGCTACCTTATCAGATACTTCTCCTTTTGCTGTAAGTAAAATTATAGGACATTCAATTCCTTCTTTTCTTGCCTTTTTAAGTACATCTAATCCATTCATTAAAGGAAGCATTATATCTAAAATAACTAAATCATAAATATTTGAAAGTATATAATCAAGACCATCTTCTCCATTAAAAACCCTATCTACAATATAATTATGTTTTTCTAAAATAGCTCCTAAAGCTTCTGATAATTGTTTTTCATCTTCTACTATTAAAATTCTCATATTCTTCACCTCTTTATGAATATTTTAACATAGAAAGCTTAAATAAAATTTAAAATAAAAATCATTTTTTAAGTTTTATTTAAGCTTTAAACTTTATAATTATTTTAATAAAGTGAGGTGAATATTTTTATATTTTAAATTTAAAATAACACTTAATAATATCTTAGTAAAAATATTATTAATATAAAAAAGGAAATTAATTAAAATGATCCACTTAACACACATATAAAAATTTCTCTAAATATATTAATAATTTAAATTTAATCTATTGAGATTTTTTTAATTGTTATTAAATTAAAAAAAGATATACAGAAAGAGTTTTTCTCTCTGTATATCTTTTTATATTACTTAATTTTAATTAATAATTCACCAGTTTTAACTTGTTGACCTTCTTTAGTTGCAACAATTTCTATTACACCTGAAACAGGAGCTACTATGTTAGTTTCCATCTTCATTGCTTCTATTATTATTAAGCTTTGACCTTCTTTAACTTCGTCTCCTTCTTTAACAAGAATCTTATTTATATTACCTGGAATACTTGCCCCTACTTCATTTTTATTTTCTGGGTCTGCCATAACTGTAGCGTCAGCATTTACAATAGCACCTGTATCTCTTCTTGTTTTATCTTTAATCTTTATTTCTCTTCTATTTCCATTAACTTCAAATACAAGAATTCTGTTTCCTTCATCATCATGTTTGCCGATTTCTACTAATTGAACTATTAAAGTTCTACCTTCTTCTACTTCTACTTCACAAGTTTCACCTTCTGCTAATCCATGGAAGAATACATCACTTCCCATACGGCTTACATCACCATATTCATCAACAAACTTTAAGTAATCTTCAAATACATCTGGATATAAAGCATAGCTTAATAAATCTTTGTTTGTTGGTTCATACTTATATTTTTCTTTTAAGTATTCTCTATCTTTATCAAAGTTTTCTGGAGGTAATAATTCACCTGGTCTTACTGTAATAGGTTCTTCACCCTTTAAAACTACCTTTTGAAGTTCTTTTGGGAATCCTCCTTCTGGTTGACCCATCATACCTTTAAAGTATGATACAACTGAATCTGGGAATGCCATATTCTTAGCCTTTTCACATATATTTTCTGGAGTTAAATCATTTTGAACCATAAATATTGCCATATCTCCAACCATCTTAGAAGAAGGAGTAACCTTTATTATGTCACCAACCATTTCATTAACTCTCTTATACATATGTTTTACATCATTAAACTTATGTCCAATTCCAAAGCTTTCAACTTGTGGTTTTAAGTTTGAATATTGTCCTCCTGGAATTTCATATCTATAAATTTCTGCACTACCTGTCTTTAAGTCAGATTCAAATTCACTGTAAACTTGTCTTACTGCTCCCCAGTAATCATCAATTTTTTGAATCTTATTTAAATCAATGCCAGTATCTCTATCAGTATTCTTTAATGCTGCTACAACTGAGTTTAAAGCTGGTTGACTTGTTAAACCTGACATATTATTAAATGCTGTATCTATAATATCAACTCCAGCATCTGCTGCCATTAAAACAGTTGCAACTCCATTACCTGTAGTATCATGAGTGTGTAATTGAATTGGAATTGAAATTTCATTCTTTAATGCAGTTATAAGTTTCTTAGCTGCATAAGGCTTTAATAAAGCTGACATATCTTTTATTGCAAGTATATGAGCTCCCATCTTTTCAATTTCTTTAGCCTTATCTACATAATATTTTAAGCTATATTTATCTCTAGATTCATCTAAAATATCACCAGTATAACATAAAGCAACTTCTGCTATCTTTCCACATTTTAATGTTTCATCTAAAGCTACTTCTATTCCCTTTAACCAGTTAAGTGAATCAAATATTCTAAATATATCTATTCCACTCTTTGCAGATTCTTTTATAAATTCTCTTATAACATTATCTGGATAATTCTTATATCCAACACCATTAGCTCCTCTTATAAGCATTTGGAACATAATGTTTGGTATTCTCTTTCTTAATTCTTCTAGTCTTACCCATGGGTCTTCCTTTAAGAATCTATATGCTGTATCAAAAGTAGCTCCTCCCCACATTTCAAGAGAGAATAAATCTCCAGCATAGGCTGCAGTAGCCTTTGCTATCTTTATCATATCCTTACTTCTAACTCTTGTTGCCATTAATGATTGTTGAGCATCTCTCATAGTTGAATCTGTAAGTAAAAGCTTATTTTGAGATTTTATCCACTTAACTACTCCTTCTGGTCCTTCAGCATCTAAAATTTGCTTTGTTCCTTTTAAACCTTCTATTGTATCTACTTTTGGAATTACAGGTACATCATAATCTGTTTTAATTCCTTTAGTTCCATTTACTATCTTTTCACCAACAATTTTTAATACTCTTTGTTCTTCATCTGTTCTTGGTTTTATATCAAATAATTGAGGATTGTCTGAAATGAAGTTTGTATCACATTCTCCCTTTCTAAATGTTTCATTATTTAAAACATTTATTAAGAAGTCAACATTTGTTTTAACACCTGTAATATTTATTTCTTTTATAGCACGTATAGATTTTCTTACAGTATCTTCAAAAGTTCTTGAATATGCAGTAGTTTTTACAAGAAGACTATCATAATAAGGACTTATTACAGCTCCACTAAATCCATTACCACCATCAAGTCTTATACCAAATCCTCCACCTGTTCTATAAACATCAATCTTACCAGTATCAGGTGCAAAGTTATTTGAAGGGTCTTCTGTTGTTACTCTACATTGAATAGCATATCCTCTTGGTTTAATATCATCTTGAGAATATATTCCTATTTCTTTAGAATCTAATCTATATCCTTCAGCTATTAATATTTGGCTTTGTACTATGTCTATACCTGTTACCATTTCTGTAATTGTATGTTCAACTTGTACTCTAGGATTCATTTCTATGAAATAATGATTTCCGTGCATATCAACTAAGAATTCTAAAGTACCTGCATTTAAATAATTAACAGCTTTTGCAATTTTTAATGCATCATTACAAATTGCTTCTCTAACTTCATTAGATAATTTAACTGCTGGACTTATTTCTATAACTTTTTGATGTCTTCTTTGAATTGAACAATCTCTTTCATAAAGATGTACTATGTTTCCATATTTATCTCCTAACACTTGAATTTCAATATGTTTAGGACCTTCTATGTATTTTTCTATGAACATGTCATCTATTCCAAAGGCTTTCTTAGCTTCATTTTTAGCACTTCTAAAAGCTTCAAGTAAGTCTTCTTCCTTTCTGACTATTCTCATACCTCTACCGCCACCACCAGCAGCAGCTTTTACCATTACAGGGTATCCACAGTACTCAGCAACCTTTAATGCTTCTTCTTCAGATGTTATAGGTTTTTCAACACCTGGAATTACAGGAACTCCAACACTCTTTGCTACTATCTTAGATTTTATTTTATCTCCTAATTTATCCATCATTTCATGTTTAGGACCAATAAATTCTATTCCAGCTTCTTCACATTTTTTTGCAAACTCTGCATTTTCTGATAAAAATCCATAACCTGGATGTATAGCATCAACATGTTTCTTTTTTGCAAGGCTAATAATTTCATCAATATTTAGATATGCTTCAACTGGTCCTTTATTTTTACCAATTAAATATGCCTCATGAGCTTTAGTTCTAAAAAGAGAACGCTTATCTTCCTCTGAATATATAGCTACTGTTCTTATCCCCAATTCATGACAAGCTCTAAATATTCTTATAGCAATTTCACCTCTATTGGCTACTAATACTCTTTTAAATTTTTTCTCCAATGAAATGCAACTCCTTCTATAACTTTAATTTCATCATTTGTCATATGTTATAACAAACAAATACCTTAAAAATTTTTCATAATAAATTGATTATATCATAAAAATTCCTCTTTAACTCCTATTTTTTTAATTTTAGTGAATATATTTTGAAAAATTTTAAAAAAAGTTCGTAATAAGTACATACATTTGTATAAATAATAAAAAAGAATGTACTTATTTTTCTATTTAATATTAATAAATTTATTAAAGCCTTATAATTTTATATAAAAAAAACTGTTTCAAAATACATTTTGAAACAGTTCTAAACTAACCTGGCAACGTCTTACTCTCCCACACAGTCTCCCATGCAGTACCATCAGCGCTGTAGAGCTTAACTTTCCTGTTCG